>JACLAD010010658.1_pt1 | contig 55946 bp, 44 predicted proteins | sample 8027901 | NCBI WGS metagenome assembly JACLAD01 (sample SAMN15725071, study PRJNA655200) | protist metagenome | isolation source: fluorescence activated cell sorting (FACS) single amplified genomes of... | place: Spain: Blaines Bay Microbial Observatory, Mediterranean Sea | collected 2016-07-05 | reverse complement strand
ACCTGAATCGCGTAGTCATTGGCCTTGGGGCCGTATTTTGACGGCCAAGATTTTACCACTGGCGTCAACAGATCCAGTAGTTCAAATGCCTGCTCACGCTGCTGTTGGGTCTCTGCAGTGCGGCTGTCCTCAAATAGACTACTGGCATAGAAGCACAGCGCCATACCGCCCTCGGCATAGGCCTTTTGTGCCAATAGCATGCGCCGCACATCGGCGTGCTCGATAATATTGACCTGCTTGGCGTCCATTTGCTTGTTGGAGGGCAGGCGTCCCTGGGGGCGTTGGCGGGCAAAGTTGAGGGAGTAGTTATAGCCCTGATAGGCGAGTACAGCGGCACCGGCGGCCACGCCAATACGCGCCTCATTCATCATCTGAAACATATAGAACAAGCCCTTGTTGGCCTCGCCCACCAGATAGGCGTTGGCACCACCCTTTTCACCAAAGCTCAGCACCGTCGACGTGGTGTTGCGATTGCCCATTTTATGCAGTAGACCGGCCAGCTGCACATCATTGCGCTCAGCAACTGAACCATCTTCATTGACATTGTATTTGGGGCAGATAAATAAGCTGATCCCTTTCACACCTGCCGGCGCGCCTTTAATTCTGGCCAGCACCATATGCACAATATTTTCTGTCAACTCGTGATCACCGCCAGAGATATACATTTTCTGACCCGTGATTTTATAGCTGCCATCCGCCTGTGGTGCTGCACTGGTAGTGATATCGGCTAAAGCTGAGCCCTGATTGGGTTCAGTGAGCGCCATGGTGCCGGAGAAACGCCCCTCGCGCATAGCGAGCAGGAATTGTTGTTTCTGCGCCTCTGAACCAAAGGAGCGAATTAGATTGGCGGCGCCAATGGATAAAAAGCCATAGCCAGCAGAACTCACATTGGCGGCACTGGGATAGGCCATAGCGGCGCGCAGCACAACCTCTGGGAGTTGCATGCCACCCTCTTCAAAGTCGTCGTGCGCACAGAGGAAACCCGCCTCAGCCCAGGTATCCCAGGACGCTTTAGTCTCATCAATCAGGGTGACCTCTTCACCATCAAAAGTGGGCTCATTGGCATCACCTTTATGGTTGTGATTGGCAAATTTATCCTCGGCGATAGTTTTGGCAGTATTAAGAACCGCATCAAAGACCTCGCGGGAGTGCTCGGTGTAGCGCGGCCGTTGAAGCAGCGCTTCAGTATTCAAAAATTCGTAGAGCAGAAACTCCATATCGCGATCATTGAGTAAATCAGTAGACATAGTGACTCCATAAGACAAAAAAATTTTGCACTCAAACCATGGCGCTTAAAAAATTGCACCCTGATTCGAAGATTGCGCATAGTAACCTCAAAATATGCGCTAAACCCATAACAAGGCTGAAAGGATTAGGGCGTAATCACAACCTTACCCGCCACTTTGCGGCTCATTACTTTCTTTAAGGCATCGACAGCATTATCGAGGGGAAATGCCTGATCGACTACCACTTTGACCTTGCCCTCGCTGTACCATTGAATCAGTTCCTGCATATTCTTCATAAAGCCCTGTGGATCTCTCTGGGTCCAGGCACCCCAAAAGACCCCCACCAAGCTGAATCCTTTGACCAGTGCCAAGTTAGCCGGCATAGAGGGAATTGTTCCACCGGCAAAGCCAATCACCAGTAAACGGCCATTCCAGGCCATATTGCGCACACAGGCATCAAAAGTTTCGCCGCCAACACATTCATAGACCACATCCACACCGCGACCTTCAGTGATTGCTTTGAGCTCTGACTTGAGGTCTTTTTCGCTGTAGTTTATCAACACATCGGCACCATTGGCTTTGGCTATATCCAGTTTTTCCTGGGTAGAGCATACGGCGATAACTTTGGCGCCAATCGCCTTGCCAATCTGCACTGCGGCCAAACCGGTACCGCCGGCGGCACCAGTTACCAACAGGGTTTCACCGGGCTGCAGATTAGCGCGCTGACGCAGTCCATGATGGGCGGTTGCGTGGGCCACCATAAATCCAGCAGCCTCTTGATCGGAGATTACATCGGCACAGGGAAAGGCCAGACGGGCATCGACTGCCACTTTTTCGGCAAAGCCATTGAGCCCGGGCATAGCGATAACCCGATCACCAAGTTTTAAGTGCTTGACGCCCTCACCTACCTCAGCAACACGACCGCAGATTTCAGTACCTGGCGTGAAAGGCAGTGGCGGTTTGGACTGGTAGAGGCCCTGTACAGTAAGCCCATCTGGAAAATTGACACCGGCGGCAGCTATATCGACTACAACCTGTCCCGGTGCGGCCACAGGATCAGCCACCTGTGCCACTTTCAATTGGTCCAAACCTGCAAACTGCTCACAAATTAACGCTTTCACTCTCTAGACTCCTATTTTATAACTATTGTGTTTGCTATATTATGGCATAGCTTAGGTCATAATACATTAGAGCGAACCGACAAACTCTGTCAGCAGCAACCCTAGGAAAACTGCACACCATGTCTCCAGAACTTCAAAAATTTCTCGATTACCTAGAGGTCAAAGATTTCGGCCCCAACCAGTTTGTCGCCACTAGCCCCGGGTATCCAAAACGGGTATTTGGCGGCCAGGTATTGGCTCAAAGCCTTAGCGCTGCATCCAAGACACTAAGCTCGGAGATGGTCCCCCATTCCCAGCATGCCTACTTTTTAAGAGCTGGTGATCACTCCCAAGAAATTCTGTATGAAGTGGATCCGATCCGCGATGGTCGCACCTTTGCAACCCGACGGGTAGTTGCATCACAGGGGGGTAAAGCAATTTTTAATACCTCAATCTCCTTCCAAATACCTGAACAGGGGCTGGAGCATCAGCAGCCACCGCCGGAGACGGTACCCCCAGAAAACTTGATCTCGGAGCGAGACTTCTGGACAAAACTGCACCGGCAGAATCCGGAAAAATATCCCGAGTACCCTGCGATGACAACGCTATTCGAGCGTTTTTTGGCCGTCAATCGCGATTTCCATGATCCAAAGCCAACAGCGGCGCAACAATATATTTGGCTGAGACCCAAATATAAAATAACCACCGGTCTCCTCCAAAAACAGATGCTTCTGGCCTATCAATCCGATATGGGAATGATAGGCACTTGCCTGTTGCCCCACCCCTACACACTTTTCAATCCACAGATTCAGGCAGCTAGCCTGGATCACACCATCTGGTTCCATCGCGCGTTCGATATGAATGAAGATCTACTCTATGTACTGGACAGCCCCAGCGGGTCGGGAGGACGGGGATTTATACGCGGCAGTTTCTACACGCGCAACGGGCGGTTGATTGCTTCAACAGCTCAAGAGGCATTAATTCGCAGACGCCCGGATTGAAGTTCCTAACTGTCTAGCGGACTATTGGGCTGGCTCAGATAAATGATGCTTTTGCCAAGTCACTGTCTGACTGATAAATCCGACTTTGACCCGAATTTCCAACAGCGAAGTGTCGGTCAATTTGAGATCGGCATTTCGGTACTCACCCAGTCTCTCAACCCAGATACGACCTCGCCATTGATTAGTAGCGGACTGTTGTTGTTCAAACTGCTTGATCAATAGGTGGCCAACCGTTTCCGGCTTGTGATCATTGCGACTTATAACCGCCTCAGGCGTTTTATCTTGGTTGAGCTGAATGGTCATCCACACTGGCTGTTGCTCTAGCTTCCATACACCCAACAGCGGATTTGCCCAGACAGCTGCTGTAAACAGCACTGTACAGAGCACAATAGAGAGTACAATAGATAGCTTGGCAACTGCTGCGCTCATAGACTGCTTAGGCGCTAATAGCCCGATGCACTATCCATGATCTGCTGATAAAACTCCGTATCCAGCGGTTCATATCCGGTGCCGCGCGGTTTTCGCACATACAGGGTATCACCATTAACTTGATCTGGATGATAGGCCTGTTCGCGCAGATCGGTTTTCAGCAATTTAAAGGTTGAGGTAGTTGCTACCGAGCGCATTACCCGGATAAACACCGGTTGGGCATAACTGGGTAGTTGCGCTTCTGCCAGGGCCTCAAATGCATCGACATCCAGGTCTTGCCCCTGTTCCAGCTCAAAAGCCACCATTCCTGCTCGCCCCTCAATACCGGGAACCTCGACACCATAGACATTGGCCATGTTGATCTGAGGATGGGTGTTGAGCACTTCGGCCACTTCATTGGTGGAGACATTTTCGGCGCGCCAGCGGAAAGTATCACCGACGCGATCGACAAATTGGAAATGCTTGAGCCCCAGAGCAAAGCCGACATCAATCTGGCGCACCATATCTCCAGTGTTAAACCAGCGGTCGCCTTCTTTCAACACACCTGTAACCAGTTTCTTAGCGGTGGCCTGTGGATTGGTGTAGCCGTCAAATTCTGTTCTGGGGCCAATCTCGCCCAGCAGCAAACCCGGCTCGCCAAAAGGCACTTCAATGCAGCGACCTTGGCTATCGCGAATAATTTCATCAGTTTCTAGATCGTATTTAACCAGAGCCACTTTGGTCGTAGTGGCTCCGATGGTTTTATCTTTGTTAAGCAGATTTAAAAATGCGACATTACCCTCGCTAGATCCGTATATTTCACTGATGCGCTGGATTCCAAAGCGAGCTTTAAACTTATCCCACACATCGGGACGCAAGCCATTGCCGAGCATCTTTTCCAGGGGATTATCTCTCTCCTCAGGGGTCTGAGGTTGATTGATCAAATAGCGACAGAGTTCGCCCACATAGATAAAACTGTTGGTTTGGTAGCGCTGAACCTCTGGCCAAAAATTTGAGGCAGAGAAGTTGCGGCGCAGAAAAATCGACGCCCCAGCGCTAATAAAACCGCAGAAACCGGGACCCAACCCAGTGATATGATAGATTGGCAGACAGAGGTACAGGCGATCCGTAGGTTTAAGGCGAAAACCTATTTTCCCCATTACTTGACCTGCGGTGAGAATCTTGCGGTGCAATTGCACGGCGGCTTTGGGCAGTCCAGTGGTGCCCGACGTAAAGATATAGAGCGCCGTCTCCCCCGCGGTAATGCTGCCCGTTACAGCTAAATTATCCACCGGCATACCGCCCATGGCAGCAGCGGCGTCCTCTGCCCAATCCGGACAGCTTTCATCACCCCTGTCCGGCAGCCACAGGTAATCTACAACCGGCTCGAGCTTGAGTTCATCCTTGACTTCGGCCAGCATGTCAACGCGCTCAGCGCCAACGATACATTTTTTAGCACCGGTCTCGCGCAGACAGTGAACCAAGGCACTGCCACTGAGACCGTGATTGATCAGACTGGCAGGCGCGCCCAATTTGGCCAGGGCCAGCATACCCATCAAGAATTCGGCACGGTTTTCCAAAAACAGCGCCACACAGTCGCCGCGATTAACACCGTGGGACTGCAATAGATGGGCCAGCTGATTGACCTCTCGATTAAACTCAGCGTAGGTCCACTGCCGCCCCTCAAATAGCAGCATGGTGCTATCTGAATAGTCGGCGACAGTCTGTTCAAACATAGACCCCAGAGATTTACACTCATCGGCTCCAGGCAATTTATATCTGACTACCGGGAGTATTTGTCTAAATTCTGAGAGAACTCGAGAGATCTCAGACAATTGGGACATCAGGCTCATTTCAGTCTACCAGATCCCTAATCGTCAATTTGGCCAACTGAGACATATGTACCTCATCAGGGCCATCGGCGATACGGCAGAAACGCGCGTGGGTAAATACTTCAGGGATCAGGGTATCCTGACAGACACCCATGCCGCCAAACACCTGCATGGCGCGATCGGCGACATTTTGCGCCATTTGCGGGCCGACAATCTTAACCATAGATATATAGGGCATAGCGGCTTTCACACCATGCTTGTCCATGACTTCAGCAGCTTGCAACACCAGCAATCGGCACTGTTCAATTTCACAGCGACAGCGGGCTATCTCATGCTGCACACTAGTCTTTTTGCTGAGCTTCTCTCCAAATGCGACACGCTCCTCAGCGCGAGCACACATCAGCTCCAGACACCGCTGGGCCAGACCTACCAGGGTCATAGCATACTGGAAACGGCCGGGACCCAGTCGACCCTGAGCGATTTCAAATCCACAGCCCTCGCCTTTAATAATATTGGTGACTGGTACACGCACATTTTCAAACAGGAATTCAGCCTCACCACCGGGCGAATGGAGATTATCAAATACCCGTAGCGGCCGCACCAGTTTGACGCCCGGGGTATTGCGCGGCACCAGAATAGTAGAGTGACGCTGATGGCGTGGGGCATCTGGATTTGACAATCCCATAACCAACATGATTTTGCAGCGCTCACCCACTGCATTGGTGGTCCACCACTTGCGCCCATTGAGCACATACTCGTCGCCGTCACGGACAATTTCCAACTCCATATTGGTGGCATCTGAGGAGGCTACTTGAGGCTCTGTCATTGCATAGGCAGAGCGAATTTCGCCAGCCAACAGGGGTTCCAACCACTGCTTCTGCTGCTCGGGAGTGCCGTATTTTGCCAACACTTCCATATTGCCGCGATCCGGGGCGTTACAGTTAAATACCGACTGTGCCCAGCCCACCTTACTCATGGTCTCAAACAGCGGCGCGATCTCAACATTGGTAAAACCGGGGCTCCAGGGTTCGTATTCATGGGGTAAAAATAGATTCCACAAGCCCGCTTCTTTGGCTTTTTCTCTAATCTCGTCAAACCAGGGCGGAACCTGCCACAGATTATCTTGATCCAGAGTGTATTCCTGCCAATCATGCTCGCGAGGATATATATGTTCCTGCATAAAGGCTTCTAGCTTGGCATTGAGCGCCTGTACTTTTTCACTGACTTCAAATCCCATATGGATTCTCCTAGTTTTTTGCTATTAATGTTAAATCTATCTGCGCGACTCGTCATTTGCACCTAGCTGACAATGGATAACCCCTGTGAGGCTGGGGGGACAACCGTCGCGCGGGTTCTATCGGTTATTTCAACAGCAAGGCTTCGCAGCCAGTTCCAGCCAAAATACTATCCACTCGCTCGCGGCTGAGTGCATCTAGGGACTGATATTGCTGATTGATCCAAGTCAAACATTTTCCCTGGTAGGGGAATGTCTGCTGCGTCCAGGGGGCGCCGTCTATCTCGGCTTCCCAGGTTTTCTCTCCAGCCTGCAGAGCGCTGGCATTTGCCAACAGCGCTGGAACATAAACTCTACCCATTTCGTTAAGAATACCGCGCAGGGTTTCAGGTATCTTATCCGCAGTATTCCAATCATCGTCTTTGGGTTCCAAACCACTCAGGTCTTCCGTAAGGGTTGTCCAAGCGACAGTGCGCGGGGATATTTCGTGAGCAATTGCCCGCGGGGTGGGATCAAAGCCCACCAACTGGGTCAGCTGACCATAAATACCAAAGTCACCGGCACCTGGGCGCTGTCCCAACAGATAGGGCTGGACACTCAGGTGGGATTCCATAGCCTTAAGAAAACGCCGGTAACTGGCATCAATAATTGGCGCTGTGGTGTCATTTGAGCCAACTACATAAAGGCGGCCGACTTGGCGCTGAGTAAAGTAGCCTTTCAATTGCTGATGCTGTTGGGCTGAAAGGCTAACATTGTAACCCAGTGGCAACATGGTCCCACCGTTGTCAGCATCTTCTTCGTAATACCAACGGTAGTGAAACATATACTTGGTGACCCATTCATCACCAAAATCCTCAAGAAGATAATCTATAAAGGCCACTGCGGGGTCGACTGGCAATATTGAACGCTCAGGGCTGATCGCCTCCAAGCGACGAATAATGGGGGTCGAATCAGTGACAGTCTGGGTCTCCCCACTGTTATCATCGAAAAAAAATACTGGGAGAAGTACGGGTTTGGGAACAGCTATCCCCATCTCTGGCAGGACTTGCTCGGGCTGCCCCCAGACCACATTGTAGGGTATTCTGCGATAACGCAGCAGGGCCGTCATCTTGCGGGTGTAGGGTGAGGGAGGAGCGCCAATTAATTGGATTGTTTTAGTCATGGACTTTCCAAACCTTGCAAATTGATAACAGATTTATAGAGAGAAAAATTAAGTAATTGCAGTGCAATATTTTGGCACATTATGTGACATAATGACAGCCCTAAAATAGTTCCTTAATCATAATTGATAAAAAACCAATTAGAAAAAACCCAGGAGAGAATTCCCCATGTCTGACACCAATTTACAGCTACGCTCCACCATAACCGAAAATAACCAGCTTCAGTTGGCCCTAGTTGAAGGCAAAATACCGCAGCCAGCTGAAAATGAGGTGGTGGTGCGAATCGAGGCAGCCCCGATCAACCCCTCTGATCTCGCTGTTCTGCTGGGTCCTGCAGATATTTCTACGATCCGCCAAGTGGGTAGTAGCGACCAACCTGTGCTCGCCGCAGATGTCCCGGAAAATCTTATGGCTTCGGTGGCAGCTCGCGTCGGTAAAGCCATACCCCTGGGCAATGAGGGCGCCGGCACTGTGGTAGCAGCGGGCACCTCAGACCAGGCTCAGGCACTTATGGGAAAAACTGTCGGGGTATTTGGCGGCGCGGCCTTCCAACAATATGCCAAATTCAATGTGGCCCAGTGCCTTGAATTGGCACCGGGCACTAGCGCTGTGGAAGGTGCTTCCAGCACCGTAAACCCAATGACAGCTCTGGCTATGACCGAGACCATGGTTATGGAGGGCCACAGTGCACTGATTCATACTGCGGCTGCCTCTAATTTGGGACAGATGCTCAATCGCATCTGTCTCGCCGACGGTATAGACCTGGTAAATATTGTGCGCAAGCCTGAACAGGAGACCCTACTGAAAGAGCTAGGGGCAAAATATGTGGTGGATTCCAGCAGCCCCAGTTTTCGAGCCGATCTCACCCAGGCAATTGCAGAGACCGGTGCAACTCTGACCTTTGATGCCACAGGCGGTGGTCGCTTGGCCAGCGATGTAATGGGCTGTATGGAAGCTGCAGCTAGTCGCAATATGACCCAACACAGTGTCTACGGCTCTGATGTCCACAAGCAATTGTATATTTATGGTTTTCTCGATCAGAACCTAACTGCTCTAAATACCCGAAGCTTTGGCTTTACCTGGGGTATGGGCGGTTTTCTGTTAACTCCTTTCCTACAGAAAGCAGGCAGAGAGAGGGTTGTGGCTATGCGTACACGAATCGCCAATGAGATCAACACAACCTTTGCCAGCCACTATTGCGATGAAATTACCCTGCACGGCGCGCTTCAACTGGATACCCTGTCCCGCTATGCCAAACAGTCTACCGGCGAGAAGTTTTTAGTCAGACCCAATGAGGGTATCAACTAAAACTTGGAACTGCCGGCTACTGTTGTATTGATGATGCTGAGGGAAATTTCTACCAGCGGCTTTACAGTTGCCATTTAATTACTTGAGGTTTACCCTCAGTCAAAATAAAGGGAAAAATAATGTATCCTGGTGAATATCAACTGGTGGGTTCCGAGCTCAGCTTTTTCACCCGCAAGCTGGAAGCCCAATTGCGCTTCCAACGCCTTTCCTGGCGCTGGCACTTTAAAACTCATGAGCGCACTGCTGAACTTGAAAGCCGCGCTGGTACGCACTTTGTCCCACTGCTAATCACCGCAGAGAACTGGGTAATTCACGACACTATCGCCCTCGGCCCAATGTTGAATGATCGCCACAGCGATTATTCAGTATTGCCGCAAACCCCGCTGCAACGGGCAAGTGCATTTATTCTTGAAGATACCTTCAATCACTGGCTGGGTCGCTCCTGCATCCACAGCCGATGGTGCTATCCGAAAAATGTGGAATGGGTGGGGCTGCGATTTGCCGCTAACACTATGCTCGGTCGCTCTATTGAACAACCATTGAGTGATATGGAGCTCCAGCAGTATGCTAATTTCGGTGCCACCATGCATCAAAACTTCGGCAAAAACGTCTGTGAGTACAATGGCGTCGGACCGGATCAAGCAGATGCAGTCAAAGCGGATTTCCTATTGATGCTCGAGGCGCTCAGTCAGCATTTCAAACAGCATAAATTTCTCCTTGGTGATCGGCCCTGTCCAGCAGATTTCGCTCTGGCTGGCGCCAGCAAAGCCCATTTTATCTGTGATCCAGAGCCCATCAGTTGGCTGGGTGACTACCGCGAGATGCTGTTTGATTACACCGAGCGTTTTTACGCCGATGATCCCATTGAGGCTGGGAGCTGGTTGGCCAACGACCAGGTACCGGAAACACTGACGGTTGTCCTCGATTATATTCAGCGCAGTTACCTGCAGTTCGCCACCGCCAATATAGCCGCGGGTAGTGCCGGAAATAAATACTACGAATACGACTTTGGGTTTGGCCCCACCAAGGCGCGGACTCAGCGGCGCCTCAATAAAGCGCGACTACATGTGCGCGATGAACTGAATCGCGTAGGTGCCGATAAGCACAGAGCTATTTTGCAGCTGTATGGCTCGCGGGGCATTTTGCAGCACTATTTAAACGATTAATCAGCGTAATTTGAGACTGCTCGTTATGAACTCACGAATTAAATTATGGCTGCTCTCAGCAGCCATCTACGCCCTATTTGCTTTGTGGTACACCGATTTTGGCGGACCTATGAGCACTACCGAAGTGGATAATTGGGTGGAAAAGATGAATGCTAAAGGCTCTGATCCAGAACTGATCAATTACTTGGAAGGCTTTTTACGCAAGGATACCGGCCGTCAATTTTTGATGCTAAATGCCATTGAAATGAACCCAAGCCCACCCCATGTAGCAGGTGCAGAACCCGGTGAAACTGCCGATCAATTGATGAATCGCTATCTGGCGCATATATTTCCCGAACTGCTGCAGCGCGCCAGCCATCCAGCTTTTGTCGGGGATGCCGTATTCTCGGCGGTTGACGTAGTGGGTATTGAGAATGCGGAGAGCTGGGATAGCGGCGCGCTGTTTCGCTACCGCAGTCGCCGCTCTTTTTCCGAGATCCTAGCCCATCCCAACTTAGGCGCTAGTCACGATTTTAAAATTGCCGCTCTGAATAAGACCATCGCCTACCCTATTGAGACCAGTCTCTATCTAGGTGACCTGCGGCTAATTTTCGGACTGTTACTGCTAGCGATCGCCGCCCTATTAGATGGGTTGGTTATTTCACCCAAAATTTCTAAGCGAGAATCAAAATGACTACATTAATTATTTGGATTATTGCCGCCATCATTTACGGCGTTTTCTGGCTCTGGTATGTCGGCTTGCGCACCAAGGTAACCCCAGCTGAAGCCGATCAGGCGATGGCCACCTTAATAGAAAATGGGGTTAAAGATGCCCAGGCAAAATCTCTGCGGGACTTCTTTGCCAGCGACAATGGCAAAGACTTTGTGGTGGTCAATTTACTGGATCTCAAAGCACCCAAAGCGGAATCTGGGAAAAAGTTAGCGGCCTACAGCAAAGTGTTTACTGGGAAACTACTGCGCAAGGGCGGTCATCCAGTTGTCTCAGCTGGCACCAGAGTTGGCACTATAGAGAATATTGCCTGTGAAGATTTCGATAACTGGGACCTGGCGGTAATGATGCGCTACCGCAGTCGCAGAGATCTGATGGAAATGATGATTTTCACAGCGGGCACTGAACATCGCACTTGGAAATTGGAAGCACTGGAAAAAACGATCGCCTTCCCCTCCACCGGCTGGTCTATTGTCGGCGGCCCAAGGGTTTTGGTTCCTGTAGCTGTGGCACTGGTTGCCGCACTGGCTCAGATTATTCTGGGGTAAGTCAAAGGGAATGGCGCAACTTGGGATCTATTAACCCCAACTGCAAACTGCTTATATCCTGTTCCAGCCTCTCAAGCAGCTGATGCGCAAATCACGGATAACTGCCCCACTGGGTCCAGTTATCCGTGACAGATGTGATGGGAATTAGGCAATCAGCTCCATTGCCATCGCCGCCGTAGGTTGAACCGTGGCGCCTATCTCGTGAGCCGTTTTGCTAGATGCATTGCCCTGGGTAGCACGCTTGGCAACACCCTGGGCAATGGCAGCCATCCGAAAGATGCTAAACGCCATATAGAAATTCCAATTGTCGATTTTGTCGATGCCCACTCGCTGGCAATAGCTGGCAATATACTGTTGCTCTGAGGGGATACCCAGCGCAGCGGCATCTAGCCCCCCCAAACCAGACATCGTATTCTTAATTGAGCTGGCCGGAGAGCGCATGCACATACACTGGTAGGCAAGGTCGGCATAGGGATGCCCCAATGTGGACAGTTCCCAGTCTAGTACCGCTATAATCCGCTGATTATCTGAGGAGAACATCAAATTATCGAGTTTGAAATCACCGTGTACCAGGGAGACTTTGCCATCGTCTTCTGGGATATTTTCTCCCAGCCAACTGATCAGCGCATTCATTTCTGGTATTGGCTGCAATTCTGACGCCCAGTACTGTTTTGACCAGCGATCATATTGGCGCTGGAAGTAGTTGCCAGGCCGGCCGTAATCGGTGAGGCCTACCGCGGACAGGTCTACACAGTGAATAGTCGCCAGCACCCGATTTATCTCATCGTACATCTGGCTGCGCAATTGATTACTTTCGATATCCTGCAGCGAAAACCCCCAGTGGATATTGCCCTCACAAAACTCCATCAGATAAAACATCGAGCCGATAATTTCGCGGTCTTCACACAGATGATAAACCTTGGACACTGGCACCTCAGTGGTAGACAGCGCCTTGAGCACACGGTACTCACGATCCACCGCATGGGCGGATTTTAGCAACTCACCAGGCGGCTGCCGGCGCAACACATAGCTACCAGAGGCAGCGTCGATACGAAAGGTGGGGTTCGACTGTCCACCAGAAAACTTGCTGGCTTCAAGCGGGCCTCGAAAGCCCTCGACATGGCTCTCAAGATAAGCGGCCAATCGCTGCTCATCGAGGGTTTCAACTTGCGACATGGTTTATCTCCATTCGATTGCTTATCAATTATGTGTTAGTGAATCCTGCCAAGCGCTGACTGATAATGCTGTCAGCCTCTGCCATAATGCCATCTATCAACTCTTTCACTGTGGGGATGTCATTGATAAGACCTGCAACCATGCCACAGGACCAAGCGCCAGCATCCATGTCGCCATCGGTCATCACTTTAGGATAGACACCGGCAACTTCATTGATAATATCTTCGAACTTGAGGTCTGCACCCAGCGCCTTTTCCTTTTCTAGCAGTCGCTCAACCGCATCATTGGTCAATACGCGTTCAGTGTTGCGCAATGGACGCATCACCAGACGGGTATCCAACTCCGTGGCAGCTACAATTGCCTTTTTGACATTGTCATGCACTGGCGCTTCGCGGGTGGCGATAAAACGCGTACCCATATTCATACCCTCAGCACCCATCGCCATAGCAGCTACTAGACTGCGGGCATCCGCCATTCCCCCCGAGGCGATAAATGGAATCTCCAGTTCATCCGCCGCACGGGGCAATAGAATAAAATTGGGGATATCATCTTCGCCGGGGTGGCCGCCACATTCAAACCCGTCCACAGAGACTGCATCACAGCCTATTTTTTGAGCCTTGAGCGCGTGCCGTACGGCGGTACACTTGTGAATCACCTTAATGCCCGCCGCTTTAAACTGCGGCATATATTCGGCCGGATTATTACCTGCAGTCTCTACCACCTTTACCCCACTATCGATAATCACTTTGATCAGCCCCGGGTAATCGGGTTTGTTCACCATCGGTAAAAAGGTCAGATTGACGCCAAATGGTTTGTCGGTCATCGCTTGGCAACGGGCAATCTCGTTGGCCAATTTCTCTGGTGTGCCCTGAGTAAGACCAGTAATAATACCCAGACCACCGGCGTTGGATACTGCAGCGGCCATTTCAGCAAGCCCTACATAGTGCATACCGCCCTGCACAATTGGATGTTCGATACCCAGCATTTCAGTAATTCTTGTTTTCATAATTTTATTCTCTAGTTTATGTTTATTGAAAAATGGCGCCATTCAATGACGCCATTCTCTATCGCAACTGAGCCCTACTTAAAGCTTTCTCCCTGTTCAGCCAATTTGACCAAATAGGGACTTGGCGCCCAAAAGTCATCTCCCGTGAGCTGGTGGTAGTGACGGATTTTTTCCAATACCTTGTCCAAGCCCAGGCTGTTGGCGTAATGCATGGGACCGCCGCGGTAAACCGGCCACCCATAGCCATACACATAGACCACATCGATATCACTGGCTCGTTGGGCAATTCCTTCATCGAGAACCTTGGCGCCTTCGTTAATCATCGATAACAGCAGACGATCGAGAATCTCCTCATCGGAGATATCCCGCTGCTCAACTCCCAGAGCCTTTGAGGTCTCAAGGTAGAAGTCGGTAGTCTGCTGACGGGGAACGGGTCGACGCTTCTCATCGTAGTCATAGTAACCACTGCCCGTTTTCTGGCCCAATTCACCCATCTCACAGAGGCGATCTTTAACAAACAGATCAGGCTTGGAGGTCTCCTTTAACCAACCGATATCCAGCCCGGCGAGATCCGCCATCTGAAAGGGTCCCATGGGAAAACCAAAATCGTAGAGCAATTTGTCAACCCGGGCATAATTAGCGCCCTCAAGGGCCAACTTGTCTGACTGATACTGACGGCTAAACAGAATGCGGTTGCCGACAAATCCAAAGCACACACCGACCAACACCGCGACCTTTTTAATTCGCTTGGCGAAGGACATACCGGTTTTGATCACATCATCAGCGGTCTTGTCACCACGCACCACTTCCAACAGCTTCATCACATTAGCTGGAGAGAAGAAATGCAGGCCGATCACATCTTCAGGTCGACTGGTAACTGCGGCGATGTCATTGAGATCTAACGCTGAAGTGTTGGAGGCCAAGATTGCACCCGGCTTCGCCAGCTTGTCCAGATTGGTGAATATCTGCTTTTTCACCGCCATATTCTCAAACACCGCCTCAATGATTAAATCGCAATCGGCGAGGTCGTCCAATGCTAGGCTGCCCTGAATCAGACCACAGCGCTGCTCCACCTGCTCGGGACTGAGTCGACCTTTTTTGGCGGTATTTTCGTAGTTCTTGCGAATAACCCCCAAGCCGCGATCCAGGGCTTCCTGTTTGGTTTCCACAATGGTCACGGGAATGCCGACATTGGCCATATTCATGGCAATCCCGCCGCCCATAAGACCAGCACCTATAACCCCGACCTTATTAATCGGACGCTCAGCTACCTCTTTGCCAATGCCAGCAATTTTACTGGCCTCCCGCTCAGCGAAGAAGAAATGCTGTTGAGAGCGCGCCTGCGGCCCGCTCATCAGTTCCATAAACAGCTTGCCTTCAGTATTTAAACCCTCATCAAAAGGTTGATTGACAGCTGCTTCAACACAGCGAATATTGTATTCAGGTGCTAGAAAACCCCGCGCCCGCTTGGCAATCATCTGCCGCGCCATAGCGAAGATTTCTGGATTGTCACGGGCAGGCTGCAGTTTATCTTCCCGGTCGCGCACTCTGGGATGTTCACCGCCCTCAGCTGCTTTCTGCTTGGCAAATGCCAGAGCTTCAGCCCGCAAATCGCCTTCGACAAGGGCATCGACAAGACCCAACTGATGAGCCTCTACAGCGCCAATTGGCACACCGGTGGTGATCATCTGCAACGCCTTCTCCACACCCACAACGCGTGGCAGGCGCTGGGTTCCACCCGCTCCGGGCAGGATACCCAGATTTACTTCGGGCAGACCACACTTGACGGTGGACACTGCAACCCGGTAGTTACAACTGAGGGCAGTTTCCAGACCGCCGCCCAAGGCTGTGCCATGAATAGCCGCCACTGTGGGTTTGGCACTATTATCAATGGCAGTTAGCACTTGATGGAGGCCCGGCTCCTTCATGCCAGAGGAGAATTCAGTAATATCGGCACCAGCAATAAATGTGCGCCCCTCACAGTAAATTAAAATCGCACTTACTGCTTGATCCTGCTGAGCTTTCTCAACACCTTGCAACAGTCCCGCGCGAACGCCATGACTGAGAGCATTGACTGGGGGATTGTTCAAAGTGAGTACCGCTACACCGTCTTCTACGGCATAGTCAACCATATTAGTAATTGCAACCACGCTGTTTCTCCTTTTATATACTGGGTTTTGGATTAAATATCCCTTAATTTCTTCTAATGTGCATATTTTGACATGTTGTGTGCCATTTTGTATAGTCACCTCGCTATTTTAATTGCTGCAGCCGCAACAGCCAACAGCCAACTTGTCCAACTATAAAAGAATTATAGCCATGCCCCTATTTGACCTAACGCCGACTGATGAACAACAGATGACCCGCGACGTTATCCAGCGCTTCGCAAAGGATGAAATCGCGCCTATTGCCCGCGCAACCGATGAAGCTGCTGCACTGCCAGAGGATTTCTTAGCTAAGACTGTAGATCTGGGCCTAAATTTTATGCCGGTACCAGAGTCGCTGGGGGGCGTTGGCGGCTCAAGAAGCCCTATTTCAAATGTATTGACGATTGAAGATTTAGCCCAGGGCGATATGGCCATGGCTGCCGCCGCAATGGCGCCTCTGTCAGTAATTAACACCGTATTGGACTTTGGTACCGAGGAACAGCAAGCTTCGGTTGCTGCCACACTATTGGCGGAAGAATTCGTACCCGCCTCACTGGCACTCATGGAACCGGGACTCAATTTTGACATCAATCAATTGAAAACCAGCGCAACCGAACAGGCCGATGGCAGTTACCTACTGCATGGCGCCAAGAGCATGGTGGCCTTTGGCACCACTGCCAAGGTGATCGTGGTATTTGCTTCACTGACTTCCAAAACGGGTGAGAGTCTGGGCACTCAGGGCTTTTTAATCGATGGGCAGACCGAGGGTCTCAGTTTTGCAAAAGAGGACTATATGGGCCTGCGGCCTCTGCCGTTGTTCAGCATGCAATTAGATGGGGTGAGCCTCTCAGCCAATGCCAAACTGCGCGATGACTTGGACATTAAAAACTTCCATAACCTCAGCAAAATCGCGATTGCCGCTCTGGCTGTGGGCACCTGCCAGTCAGTGCTTGATTATGTTGTCCCCTATGTGAATGATCGGGTGGCGTTTGGCGAGCCAATCTCCAACCGTCAGTCGGTGGCATTTATGGTGGCCGATATGGCCACTGAGTTAGAGGGGATGCGGCTGATGGTATACCGCGCTGCATCACAGGCAGAACAGGGCCTCGACTGCACGCGAATGGCTTACCTCGCCCATCGCCAGGCAATCAAATATGGTATGAAAATAGGTACAGATGGCATTCAGTTACTAGGTGGTCACGGCTTTACCCGCGAGTATCCTGTAGAAATGTGGTATCGCAATCTACGCGCTCTGAGCACCCTCGACGGTCTCCTTCTAGCCTGAGCTAGAGCACAGATCGATAATCAATAAACTTAGCACCCTATTCAAAAACGGTAATCCAATGATCAATCTTGAACTTCCAGAAAAAATTGAAAATATGCGGCTGATGACCCGCCAGCTTGCCAAACAGGGACTGCGGCCTATCTCCAGAAAATACGACCTGTTGGAGCCCAGGGAAATGCCTGAAGAGCTGTACCCCCTTGCCGCTATGGTTGCCGGTGCCCAAAAAGCACAGGTCACCGACAACCAACAGCAGGCGGAATCCACACCAGGCGCGATCCGCAACGGCAAAAATATGGAGTTGGTAATTGGCTGCGAAGAGATGTGCTGGGGCGATGTGGGCCTATTTGTGGCATTTCCCGGATTCGCTCTGGGAAATGCCGCTGTCGACGCGGTGGCCTCGGATGAACAAAAAGCTGAATGGGGTGAGCTGTTTGCCTCGATGGCGATCACCGAACCTGGTACCGGCTCAGATTCTGCTGCGATTAAAACCACTGCTCGACTTGAGGGTGATGAGTGGGTGATCAACGGAGAGAAAATTTTTGTAACCGACGGCTATCGCAGTAAACAAGTAGTGGTTTGGGCCTCCCTGGATCTCAATCTTGGCAAAGCGGCCATTAAGTCATTTTTAGTACCCAAGGGCACGCCGGGTATGACCGTAGCCCGAGTCGAGCACAAGTTGGGCATCCGCGCTTCGGATACCGCGCAGATTATCTTTGATAATTGCCGAATATCCAAGGCCAATATTCTGGGTAATCCCGAGATTGCCAAAACTGCTGAGCAGCGCAAGAAAGCGTTTGGCGGGGTTATGCAGACATTTGATAACACCCGCCCCGCGGTGGCTGCCCAGGGTTTGGGCGTGGCCAGAGCAGCCCTAGATTTGACCCAAGAATTACTGCAATCCGAAGGTGTTAATTTAAGCTATCAGGGGAGCTATCAGCAATTGAGCGCGGTGGAAAATGATCTCTACGAACTCGAAGCTGAGTATGAGGCAGCGAGATTACTAACCCTCAAAGCCTCATGGATGGCCGATAACAAACAATCCAACTCTAAGAACGCCTCGATGTCAAAAGCCAAAGCCGGACGGATCGCAGTTCAGGTGAGCCTAAAATGTGTTGAGCTATGTGGTCAGCTGGGCTACAGCAAGGCACAATTGCTGGAAAAATTTGCTCGCGATTCAAAAATCATCGATATCTACGAGGGCACGCAACAGATTCAGCAATTAATTATTGCTAGGCAGGTGCTGGGCAAAAGCTCAAAAGAGTTGAAATAAAATAATCAATTTATAACTGTAATAGCGATCTCAATTATGCAAATAAAAGATAAAATTATTGTCGTCACGGGCGCCGGTAGTGGCATTGGCCGCGCCATGGTGGAAGAATTTGTCGCCCAGGGGGCCAAACAGGTGGTGGCAGTGGATATTAACGCCCAGAATGCCCAACAGACTGCCAGTCAAAATGGCTGTATCGCCATGTCGGCGGATGTCGCCAATGAGGCTGATATTAAGCGGGTTATTGAGGATACGGAAAGCAATGTAGGCCCCATTGACCTATTCTGCAGCAATGCCGGATTGGGTACGGGACAGAGCGAACAGTCTCCAGATAGCGAGTGGCAGATCAGTTGGGATGTCAATGTGATGGCCCATGTGTTGGCCGCCCGTCACCTTATACCCCGCATGATCGCCCGCGGTGGCGGCTACCTGCTGAATACCGCATCTGCCGCTGGACTTCTCAATCAGATCGGCGGCGCTGCTTATGGCGTGACTAAACATGCTGCGATTGGCTTTGGCGAATGGATTGCTCTAACTTACGCACACCAGGGTATTAAAGTCTCAATGCTGTGCCCCCAAGCGGTGCGCACCGCAATGATCGATAACTCTGAGGATGGCATGGGTAGCGAAAGTCTAAAAGCCGCCGCCGCTGATGGTATTATCGAAGCAGAGCAAGTGGCGCAAACTGTTATAGCGGGTTTGGATCGAGAGTCCTTCCTTATTTTGCCCCATCCCCAGGTGCAGACTTATATAAAACACAAAACCGATGATTACGACCGCTGGATAAGCGGTATGAATAGGCTACATAGGTCATTGACTGGGGATTAATAAACCTTTTTACTTAAATAACTATAAACAAGACTAATTGGGGACGTAGAAAAAATGCTAGACGTGTTGAATCAAGTCACCAGCTCATTGACCGCAGCCGATCAGATGTTTGCTGTCACTGAAACTGAAGTGCGCGGCAATACCATGAAAGTCTGGGCCAATGCCCCAGCATCCCTGCGCGATGTGTGGCTGAGTACTGCCCAGCATGCCGATAAAGAATATCTAGTCTATGGTGATGAGCGCTGGACCTACACCCAGGCCCACAGCGATGTGGCGCGAATTGCCAACTGGCTCACTAGCAATGGCATTCAGGCCGGAGATCGCGTGGCCATTGCTATGCGCAATTACCCAGAGTGGATGCTCTGCTACTGGGCGATTGCCTCTATCGGCGCCGTCGCCGTGGGGATAAATGCCTGGTGGGTGGCCGAAGAACTCAAATATGGCCTCAATGATTCTCAGGTCAAAATAATGATTTGTGATATTGAGCGTCTCACGCGGTTTGCTGAAATTGCTGAAGATTTCCCCGCTCTGCAAGTGGTGGCTGTACGCACTGATAAGGTGCCGGAATGGGCTACAGCTTGGCACACGGTGCTGCAATCAGACCCACAGCTACCCGAAGTGAGCATAGATACCGATGATGATGTGTGTATTTTCTACACCTCTGGAACCACCGGATTCCCCAAGGGCGCTCAACTGACCCATCGCAGCTGTGTCAATCAACTATTTAGCGCGCTGTTTGCCAATTTGAGCCAGAACACTGCCAACGCCCTGCTGAAGGGACAACAGCCCCCCAACCCTATGGATCCCAATGCACAGCCCCCCTCAGGACTGGTTGCTACGCCGCTGTTTCATGTCACTGCCAATAATAGCACAGCCCAGGGGCTGACCGTCTCTGGCGGCAAGTTGGTACATATGTACAAGTGGGATGCTGGCGAGGCATTGCGTCTGATCGAGCAAGAGAAGATAACCAGCTTTACCGGCGTACCCGCCATGAGCCGAGAGATGATCAACCACCCAGATTTTGCGGTGCGCGATCTCTCGTCCCTGACCTCCCTGGGTGGTGGCGGTGCACCAGTACAACCAGACCTTATTGAGAAAATTGATAGCAAAGGCGGCCAGGCAGTACCTGCTCAGGGCTATGGTCTAACCGAGACTTGCGGCATGGTCAGCGGCAGTTTCGGCGTTTTCTTGAGCAACAAACCCAAGAGTGCCGGGCTGGTGGTCCCTGTTTGCCAAGTCAAAACCGTCAATGAACAGGGCGATGACTTACCCCTGGGTGAGATGGGCGAAATCTGCGTCTTCGGACCGCATATTATCAAGGGCTATCTCAACCGCCCTGATGCCACCAGTGAGACCATTATCGACGGCTGGCTGCATACTGGCGATATCGGCTATGTCGACGAGGATAACTTTATCTACCTGGTCGATCGCGCCAAAGATATGGTGATTCGCGGCGGGGAAAATGTCTACTGTTCCGAAGTGGAAGCCGCCTGCTACAGATATACCGGCGTTGATGAATGCGCCGCGTTCGCAGTGCCAGACGAACGCTTGGGCGAAGAAATTGGCTGTGCCATCTATGCAGCTACCGACAGCACCATTGATCCAGATCAGTTGCGCGATTTTCTAAAGAACAAATTAGCCGCCTTTAAGATCCCTCGCTATTTCTGGATTGTGGATCAGCCGCTACCGCTCAATGCCAGTGGCAAGTTTTTAAAACGCGCCCTGCAGGAATCTCTGGATATTGCCGATGCCCGGTAGGTCAAAAGGCATCTAAGCAACAGCTTGATTATCGAAATTCCCAGCTGATACAACACACAACCTAAGCACTGCAGACACAGCAGCCGGTCACTCCAGGTGATCGGTTGTAGTCTGTGTCAATGAACTGCGGACTGGTCAATAAACGCAATCCCTTCACCTTGTTCGCAACAGCACCTGGGATACCAATCTCTGTACCCTGGGAAAAATTCCCACACTAATCAATCGCCTATCAATACCAGATCTTCAAAGGCCTAGCCTCAATCCCCAAATAGCCTGCCCCATTGACGGGAGACACTTTCACATCGCCAATTTAGATGCATAGATTATGCAAGACGGTTTTGTATGCCTAAAGTAAAATAATGAACTATAGTTCACATTCATATTTTTTTATGCTATCGTCATTTCAGTTGCTTTCATAAAGCTATCAATAAAACCATGAAACAACTTATACACAGCTAAAAATATTCACTCCAGCGCGTAATTTTGGCAGGAGAGATATTTTTAAATTAGCAATAAATTAGGGGAAGCATTATGAAGAAAAAACCATTGTTCCTAAAAACCCGAGTAGCGCAATGCGTGGGCATACTGAGCTTTTTCAGTGCACCTGCCTTTGCCGAGTTAGATGAAATTATCGTAACTGCTCAGAAACGAGCTGAGAATGTCCAGGATATTCCCATCTCTATCACTGCGATTTCCGGTGATCAGCTGGCCGCTCGCGGCTTAAACGACTTCACTGATATTGCCAAGTCAGTGCCCAACTTTGAGCTGCCCTCCTCGAATATGGCGAGAAATGTCTCTGTGCGTATCCGCGGTATCGGCTCCAGCGGCACCAACCCGGGCATTGAGTCCAGTGTCGGGGTATTTTTGGACGGCGTTTACCAACCCTCTGGCGCGCAGATTTTCGGTGAACTGACCGATATCCAGAGCGTGGAAATACTGCGCGGACCCCAGGGAACTCTCTATGGTAGAAATACCCCTATGGGTGCCATCAATGCAACCACTCGCGCACCCCAACAGGATTTCGAATCTGAAATTAAACTGGGTGTTGGCAACTATAGCGAGCGCTGGGTAAATGCCTATGTAGGCGGAGGCCTCTCGGACACCACTGCCGGCAGACTGTCTGTCTGGTCGCGGGATAGAGATGGCTATGAGCACAACCTGCACACTGGCACGGATATCAATGGTACTGAGACCTCTGGCGTGCGCGGCAAGCTGCTATTTCAACCCAATGACAATCTGGATATTACTCTGATTGCCAGCCGCAGTGAGACTGACAGCGAGTGCTGTGTTGCCGAGCCAATTAATCCTCAAGGTCCACTGGGTATAGCTACTGAGGGTTTTCTAGCTGCCCAAGAAGCTATAGGTGCGCCTTTTGTTAACTTTGATGACAGCGATCATGTAGTCAATGCAGATGATACGCCCGATGACAAAACCAAAAATACCCTGGTATCGCTGCAGGCAGATTGGTCTCTGGCCAGTGGACACACTGTGACATCGATAACCAGTTATCAAAAATGGGAAAACGATGTGGAGATTGCATCGGATTCATTGCCCGTCAATGTACTGGACGTGTTTCAAGACCAGATCAATGAAACTAAGAGCTAGGAACTGCGCATTGCCTCACCAACCGGCGATCACTTTGACTATCTAGCTGGACTGTTTCTCTACAAGCAGGACACCACATTTATCGAAAATGGCAGTGTAGATGATGTCACTGCAGCTCGGGTATTTGCCAATCCAAATGCACCTTTCTGCCTACCCGCTGATGGTGGCTGTACCACTAAAGTGGGCGATAATATTAACTCACTGTTTGAACAGACTACCGACAGTGTCGCAGTGTTTGCCAATGGTACTTACCATATTTCAGATCGCTGGAATGTTACCGGTGGGCTGCGCTGGAGTCAGGATGAAAAGGAGTTTGATGCAATTCATGCCAATGATCCCACTAACTCAGGGGTTATTAATGTATTCGTCTTCAAACCTGTGGATCCCGATCCCGACACGCGCAAAGAGGATAAGGTTACCTAGTCGGTTAACTCTCGCTACAACATAAGCGATGATGTTATGCTCTTCGGCGCAGTATCTACTGGCTTTAAGTCGGGCGGGTACAACTCTAGAAGACTGCCAGAGGGGTCATCTCTTGAATTTGAGGATGAGACCTCGATTTCCTATGAGATGGGTGTCAAAGGCTATTTCGCAGACCGCACCCTGATGGTCAATGCTACTGCTTATCACACAACCCTGGAAGATTTTCAAGAGACCGCTCTGGCACCAACTGGTACCGGATTTATTGTCTCTAACGCCGGGGAACAGCAGGTTAAAGGTATTGAGGCAGACTTCCGCTACGCTCCCAACGACAATCTCTCCATTGATGGCAGTATCGCCCATCTCAATGCAGAGTACAGCGACTTTGTCGGCGCGCAGTGTGGCCTAGGTGAAACGCCAGATGATGCAGCTACAAAAACCTGTGATCGCACTGGCGAGACTCCCTCCAACTCACCCGAGTGGGCAATGACCCTGGGTGTGCAGTGGGAACAGCCGGTGATGAATGATCTCAACCTGCGACTGCGTGCAGATTACAACTGGCGCGACGAGCAGAGTATTCTGCGCGTAACTCAGGATAGTCCTGCCGATATCGATGCCTACGGCCTGCTGAACCTGCGCGCCGCACTGGGTGCAGCCGATGGTTCATGGGAAGTAGAAGCATTCGTGAAAAATGCCGCCGATGAATCCTACTTTGTACAGGCTGCCAAGCAGCCCTTGGGTGCGTTGATTACCGCCGGCGGTTTCACAGGAGCCGGTGGCGTTGTAGGCTGGTACGGTGCACCTCGCACCTATGGGCTCCAGTTTACCTACCGCCCAGGGCTGTAAACTTTTCCTTGTAGCACTTTATTGCCCCGCTGGTAATCAGTGGGGCATTTTTTTAAAATTTTTGAATTTGCATGGAATACTGCTATTGTGCAAATAGTAATAATTTAAATGGACAGCATGAATATGCCAGCTATTAAGTCTGCGACGCAAAAGCGCAGTAGAGAAAAAAGAGACCTACTTCTCGCCGCTGGTGAAAGGTCCTTTGCCACCGTGGGATACGAAAAAACTCGAATTGCCGACCTCGCCTCTGAAGTGGGTATCTCGGTAGGTGTTTTTTATCAACGCTTTGGCAACAAACGGCAGTTTTTTGATGCCCTTGCGGAGGATATGCTCCTGCGCGGGGACAAACTCTGGGTGGAGTTTTTTGAAAATGCATCCGGCTACTCAAATGCTGAGGATTTTTTTCAGCGCTTAATCTACCTACTAGCCAAGCAGATAAACAACAATATTGGGTTTTTGCGCGCTATGATTTCCCTCGGACAGCAGGATAAAGAAGTACCTGCCAGAATGGCCAAATTGGATCACCTGTTAGCCAAATTACTGGAGGACTATTTGACTGACAGAGGCTGGATAACAGCAACTGCGCTGCGGGAACATCAAATGTACTTTGCCTGCTCCATAGTAACTAAAAAGTTATTGGTGATGGAATTCAACCAGGCAGGGCCCACAGGCGTTATGGATCCCAAAACTCATCGCGAGTTGAGCCAGATGTTAATTGCCTATCTGGGTATAGTGTAACAATAGCTCAGCACTGCATACTTCCGCCTTCCGCCTTCCGCCTTCCGCCTTCCGCCTTCCGCCTTCTGCGGAATTATCCAGCCCATAGCCTATTCACAGCCACTCTATTGTGTTCTCACCTGCTATCAAAACCTAGACAGGACCTTTAGATCTGCAACCTGAACTCTCTAATCTCCCATTGACGGTTCTATCAATAATGAAGCGGTGTATATCCAGCTTACCGATCCGAATCCCTCGGCTTTTTTTAAACAAAATTGTATTGACCAGCCCTTTATAAAATATGAATAATAATTTATATTAGAGCCATAATTACATTCCTAATAAGAATTCAATATGTACAAGGTTTTAAACGATGTAGTCACATCTATGACGGCGCCCGGGGAGCCTTTCGAAATCACCAGTGTCGAAGTGGGCGGTCAAATGCTCAAAAGTTGGGCTAATGCCCCGGCCTCGCTGCGAGATGTGTGGTTGAACAGTGCCGAATTTGGCGATCGTGATTACCTGATATTTCAAGATGAGCGAATTTCCTATGCCGAGGCTCACGACCAAGTTGCCCGTATTGCTAACTGGTTGGTGTCTCAGAATATCAAGCAACATGATCGCGTGGCCATTGCCATGCGCAACTATCCCGAGTGGCTTCTGGCCTATTGGGCTATTGTATGTATCGGCGCTGTGCCTGTCGGTGTTAATGCCTGGTGGGTCGCCGAGGAGCTGAAGTATGGTCTCTCAGACAGCGCACCCTGCCTACTGGTCTGTGATACTGAAAGGCTGGCGCTGTTCGCTGAAATTCGCGATAGCTTTCCCCAACTGCCTGTGATCGCGGTCCGCGAGAATAATCTCCCTGACTGGGCTCACCCCTGGGAGCAACTGTTATCCGCCGATCCTGTTATGCCTGAGGCTCAAATTGATCCCGATGATGATGCCTGTATTTTTTACACCTCTGGCACCACCGGATTCCCCAAGGGGGCGCAACTTACCCACCGAGGTTGCACCAATAACATCTTTAGCTATATGTTTATGATGTTGAGCCAAGCCACTGCGGAGGCCAAGTACAAAGGCCTAGAACCTGCAGATCCGCAAGCGGAAAATGCGCCCCCTCCCGCGGCAATCCTCGCCACCCCGCTGTTTCATGTGTCAGCAAATAATGCCACTGCCCAGACCGTGACCCTTGCCGGGGGCAAACTAGTGCATATGTATAAATGGGATGCCGGTGAGGCGCTGCGACTTATCGAGCGCGAGAAAATATCCAATTTTTCCGGCGTGCCGATTATGGCTCGAGAGATTATTTCTCATCCGGAGCTTGAAAACTACAATACCAGCTCCCTGTCGATGATGGGCGGTGGCGGCGCTGCTGTACAGCCTGACCTGATTCATAAAATCAGCAGTGGCGGTCACTTCTCGCCGGCTCAGGGCTATGGGCTTACCGAGAACTGTGGCATGGCCAGTCTCGGTACGGGAATTTTTCTAGACAACAAACCCAACAGTGCCGGATTAATTGCTCCCGTCTATGAGGCAAAATGCATCGACGAACAGGAAAAAACCCTAGCGCCGGGGGAACTGGGAGAGATCTGTCTCAAGGGCTCACAGATTATCAAAGGCTATTTAAACCATCCACAGGCTACTGCTAAAGCTATTGTCGATGGCTGGTTCCACACCGGCGACATCGGCTACCTGGATGAGGATAATTTTGTTTATATTGTCGATCGCGCCAAGGATATGGTGCTGCGAGGCGATGAAAATATTTATTGTTCCGAGGTGGAAGTGACCCTCTACAAGTGTCAGGGGATCGCTGAATGCGCGGTGTTCGGTGTAGAGGATGAGCGGCTAGGTAAAGAGGTTGGCGCTGCTATTTATCTCGAACCCGGCGCCGAGTTGAACGCCGATACTGTGCGTGAATTTTGCACCAATAAGCTGGCTGCCTTTAAAATACCACGCTACCTATGGATTGTAGATAAGCCGCTACCACGCAATGCCACGGGTAAGTTTTTAAAACAAACACTCAAGAAAACACTGCACAGAGAAACTGCGAACTAGCAGTGGGAAGAAAAGCAATAAAAACCGCAGTACTGCAAGACAACTTTTACAAGTCAGCCAGTAGTTTTAAAGATATAGTTAGATGAGGGTGAAGCGATGAAAAATACAGCTATAAAAATAAATAAACAAAAGCGTTATCAGGCCCATTCTGGGTTTTCTCACCGCTGCAACAGGCTGGCCCTGGGCGCACTGGTCTGCCTCGTCGGCCTAGCGGGCTGCGAGCGACAGGCACAAACTTCCGATAACGAAATACAGCCCAATATCCCCATAGTATGGCAACAGGGACCCACGGATTCACAGACTCCGGCTAAAGATCGCAAACCCAATATTATTCTTATTCTGATCGATGACATGGGTATCAATGATATCTCTACATTTGGCGGCGGTGTGGCCGGCGGCGCAGTCCCTACCCCCAACATTGACAAACTGGCGGCAGAGGGGGCTATTTTTAGTCAATCCTACGCTGGCAATGGCACCTGTGCGCCCTCGCGAGCCATGTTGATGACCGGTCGCTACTCGACGCGCACCGGTTTTGAATATACCCCGACTCGACCAGGTTTTAGCGAAATGGTTGCAGATTTTGGCAACGAGCTTGACAACAATATGCCGACCACCTATTTCAATCCTGAACTGGCTGCGCTCAAGCCGCCCTACAGTGAACAGGGCCTGCCCACCAGTGAAGTGACCATTGCCGATATGCTTCGCGACCAGGGCTATTATACTGCGCATATAGGCAAGTGGCATCTGGGAACAACCGAGCAGTTTCACCCCATAGCTCGAGGATTCGATGAGAGTCTATTAATGGTAGATTTACTGCATCTACCCGAAGATGATGCCAATGTGGTCAACGCCCGACTAGACTTTGATCCTATCGATAAAACACTGTGGTCATTAGCCAAATACTCAACATCCTTTAACAATGGCAAACGGTTTACGCCCGACGGCTATCTGGCTGACTACTTTACAGATGAAAGTCTGAAGGTTATCGAGACCAATAGGCATCGACCTTTCTTTTTGTTCCTCGGTCACTGGGGGGTTCACACACCGCTGCAGGCCACCCGCGAGGACTATGAGGCCGTAGGTGATATCAAGCCCCATCGGCTGCGGGTCTACGCCGCTATGATACGCTCTATCGATCGCTCGGTTGGGCGCATTGTCAAAAAACTGGAAGAAGAGGGGCTGGCCGAAAATACCCTTGTTGTATTTTCCTCTGATAATGGCGGTGCCGGCTATCTGGGCTTGCCCGAGGTCAATGCACCCTATCGCGGCTGGAAAATCACCTTGCACGAGGGCGGTATTCGCGCTCCGCTGTTTATGAAGTGGCCCAATAAAATCCCAGCGGGCACCTTAATTGATACCCCAGTTGCCCATATAGATGTTATGCCCACCCTGGCCAAGGCGGCGACTGCAGCACTACCAGAAGGCGTGGCAATTGATGGGGAAAACTTGTTACCTTTGATATCTGGAGAGAGCGTATTCGAGCGGCAGAACGATGCCCTGTTTTGGCAAAGTGGCTATCTCAGGGTGGTCAGAGCTGGTGACTGGAAACTGATCACAGAGGGAAAACGCAATAAAAAATGGCTGTATAATCTAGCTGAAGATCCCTCTGAGCAAAATAACCTTGCGGCAACCAACCCGCAAAAGCTCAGTGAACTCCAAGCACTGCTCACGGCTCATCAAGCTAACGCGCGCGCTCCCATCTACCCGTCGGTTAGCGATTTACCAATCATGCTCGACAAGACTATGGCTGAGAGATTTGAGGAAGGTGATGAGTTTATCTACTGGGCCAACTAACCAGCATAATAATCAAAACAACTAAAAGGAGAGGTTCGTGAAATCCCAATCCCCTATAGAGCCGGTAACCCCATCAGATACTGCCAACAACCCCTACAGTAGCAAAGTCTACCGCTACTACGCTCTAGGGTTGCTGACTCTGACCTATGCAATCAACTTTATTGACCGGCAGATACTGGCTATTCTGCAAGAGCCGATTAAACTGGAACTGGGACTTTCCGATTCCCAATTGGGGCTGTTGACCGGCTTTGCCTTTGCCATGTTCTATGTGGTCTGCGGCATACCCATAGCGCGTTGGGCCGACCGCGGTGTGCGCCGCTCGATTATCTCTCTGGCAATCACTTTCTGGAGTATGATGACCGGCCTTTGCGGATTGGCGCAAAACTATGTCCAACTACTGTTAGCGCGAATAGGTGTTGGCGTCGGCGAGGCAGGTGGCAGTCCGCCAGCTCACTCTATGATCTCAGATATATTTCCACCTGCCGAGAGGGCCACGGCACTGAGCACCTATTCCGTGGGTATTAATATAGGTATTTTGGTCGGCTTTCTTATGGGCGGTTGGCTAAATGAATTCTTTGGTTGGCGTGTGGCCTTCCTAGCCGTCTGTGTGCCCGGTCTGTTGGTTGCGCTAATTTTGCGCATGACCCTGGCCGAACCCCAGCGCGGGCTCTCAGAAAATCAGGTAATCAGCCAAGCAGTGGATGATGCGCCCTCATTTAAGCAAGTGGTTGTAAAACTTTGGTCACTGCGAACTTTTCGTCATCTGGCCTTTGCTAGTGCCTTGGTTGCCACTGCCACCTATGCACAGATCAACTGGCTGCCTTCCTATTTAATTCGCACCCATGGCATGAGCACAGGAGAAATAGGCACCTGGCTGGCACTACTTGCGGGCATTTTAGGTGGCATCGGGACATTTTTGGGTGGCTATCTGGCCGATCGTCTCGGTAAATTCGATCTGCGCTGGTATGCCTGGATTCCGTCCATAGCTTTCGCATTGGCAATACCCATGGTCGCCTTTACCTTTCTGGCGGACAGCGGCGTAAAGGCTCTCCTATTTCATGCATTGCCGGCTGCGATTGGTTCTATCTTTGTCGGCCCAGTGGTTGCTGTGACCCACGGCATGGTTTCCAACAAGATGCGCGCGCTGGCTTCAGCTATTTACTATTTGATACTCAATCTTATTGGCTTGGGTTTGGGCCCACTAATGGCCGGTGTGCTAAGTGATCTGCTGGCGCCTATCTACGGGGTGGATTCACTGCGCTATGCCCTGCTGTTAATTGCGCCGGCTATGTTTACCTGGGGCGCTGTGCACTTTTTCTGGGCAAGCTTGCAGATCCGCCAGGAATCTCAGCGCTGAGAATAGTCCTGATTAATAGAATGCGTTAAACCACCGGTAAAATCTATGGAAGTAAAAAATGCAACCGCCCCCAACTCGGAGCAAATGGCCGAATTTAGGGTGCCCGATGATGGCATTGCAGTGCACATGGTAAACCTGCTCAAATTTAAACCCAAAGCTGAGTATTATGATGGGCGGCAAACTGATCTAACCGGAAAGCAAGCCTATGATTTGTACAGCGCTGAGGTGAGCAAACTTATCCAAAAATTTGGTGGCAGTATCTCTTTTAGCGGGCAAGTGCGCAGGCTGGCGCTGGGTGATGTGACTGAACTCTGGGATACGGTTGCCATTGCGGTGTATCCAAGCCGCGCCGCTATGTTGAAAATGATGCAGAGCGAGGAGATGAAAAAAATTGGCATCCACCGCCACGCAGGGCTTGCCGGACAACTCAATATTGAAACCATAGTGGACGATGAGTAAAGTGCCGATAACTGAAGTGGCTCGGGTAGTCTTTCGAGCACAATAACCGTGGGAATAGCTTTACTATGAGACTTAAGTTCAGCGCCAGTGAACAGCGCTTTCGCGATGAAGTCAGGGATTTTTTTGAGCGCGAATACCCCAGCGATATCAAACACAAAGTGCTGACCGGCCAAAGCCTCAGCAAGTCCGATTACCAGCGATCAGATGGGGCACTTGCCAAAAAAGGTTGGTCGGCACCGCTATGGCCCGCTGAGTATGGGGGAACCGGCTGGGATTTGTCCCAGTGTTATATTTTCGATCAGGAATTTGAGCGAGCTGGTGCCCTCTACCCCAATCCATCTGGACTTATTTATCTCGGGCCGGTGATCTATACCTATGGCACAGCTGTGCAACAACAGCGCTGGTTACCGGGAATTTTGGATGGCAGCACCCAGTGGTGCCAGGGGTACTCGGAACCCAACTCGGGCTCTGACTTAGCTTCGCTGTGCTGCTCAGCAATCCTAGATGGTGATGAATATATTGTCGATGGGGAAAAAATTTGGACCAGTAGCGCACAGCTTGCAGACTGGATCTTCTGCCTAGTGCGCACCGATAGCAAGGGGCCTAAACAACAGGGAATCAGTTTCCTGTGTATCGATTTAAGAACGCCCGGCGTCACGGTCAATCCAATTTACTCGATTGATGGCAAACATCATCTCAATCAAGTGCTGTTTGATCGGGCTCGTGTCCCCCTTGAGAACCGCATCGGCGAAGAGGGTCAGGGCTGGATGTACTCGACATTTCTACTGGGCAATGAGCGGGTTTCCTATGCCCATATTGGGTCCAAAAAGCGCGATTTGAAATTCCTCAAGGAAATCGCCCTAAACACCCCGGGGCCGGATGGCTCGCTGTACCAAGATCCCAGTTATGCCGCCAAGTTTGCCCGCGCTGATATCAATATTCGCGTGCTGGAATACACTACTTTACGGCTGTTATCAGATAGCCGTAACAGTGGTGAGATGGGTCAAGAAGCTGCCATTATTAAAATTTTGGCTACCGAAATAGCCCAGCAAATCAGCACCCTATCCCTTGAGATTATGGGGCATGATATATTGCCACTATCCCCGGACTGGGTTGGAGAATCTTGGTTTGAACCCGCTGGAATCGCATCTCAGGCACCTGCCGCTACCTCTAAATATCTGACTGATCGCTCCCAATCGATCTACGGTGGTACCAATGAAATCCAGCGCAATATCATTGCCAAACGTATTTTGGGGATGTGATCAATGAATCTCTCTTTTACACCGGAGCAAGAGCAACTGCGCGCCAGCGTTGGCAAAATGTTGCAGTATCAAACCTCTGATTCAGCACCTGAGCTATCAGCCCAAAGCGTGTATAACGAACTGGTGGCAATGGGCGTTATAGACTTGGCGAACCCCAGCCGTCAATATGCCACCGAAGATGACCTGACCTCTGTGGTGGCAGTTACCGAAGAATTGGGTCGCAAACGCGTGGCCGAACCTTTTTTGAGCACTTTTCTGGGCGCTAAACTACTGTCAGCGGCCGGAAATAGTTCGGATATTCCCACTGGGGTTGCCATCTTTGAACCGGACTCCAGATATATCCACACCAACCCCGCCACTACAGCGCAAAAGCAGGACAATAGCTATCTACTTAACGGCACTAAAGTAGCCGTCACTTTAGGGAATACCGCCAGACAATATCTGGTTTACGCCGGCATTAACGGCCTCTCGGAACCCAGTACAGGACTATTTGTTATTGATGGCGATCAGGCCGGCATTGAAATATATAACTATCCAACCATTGATGATGGCAATGGCTGCAGCCTGAAATTTACTAATCTGGAACTTGGCGATGATGCCCTACTCTGTCATGGCGAACCCGCGGCGCAATTGATCACAGAGCATCTACAGGTGGCTGCGCTGCTGCTATCTGCCGAGGCGCTCGGCTTGATGGAACATATACTGCAAGGCTCGGTTGAGTACTGCAATCAGCGAGAGCAATTTAAACAACCCATTGGCAAATTCCAGGTAATCCAGCACCGGCTTGCCGATATGTATATTCACTGTCAGAGCATCCGCTCACTGCTGTATGCTGGGGTTGCTAACCATATTGAGCGCTCAGCAGATGCCGAATCATCTATAGCTGCACTGAAATTTAAAGTCGGCGAGCTGGGTCGGTTGGCGGCAGAGGTGGCAGTTCAGGTGCACGGTGCCACTGGCTTCACCGAGGAGTACTGGCTGGGAAAATATTACCGACGCCTACTGGTGATTGATGCACTGTATGGCAACGCTAACCATCATTTACGCAGCTATATTCAGGCAATGTAGAGGCTGTTGGCGATGTCTCGCCGACCTTCTGGAATAACAATCAGATGCCGGTTGCTAGCCTGGGACTTAGGTCCGCGCGCTGGAACTGGATCCCCACACCAAAACCCTGCTAGTCGGCAAATAGCGCGATCCTAGGGCCACGTGGTTGGGGGTTCATTTTATCTTCTGGCAGGGTGCAAATCCGATCCATATAGGTTTTGCTACCATCAATATACTCCCACACCAACTGGTCGCCCTCTCGATAGCGCCTAACCACCACCGGACCCCAGCCAAACGCATGGAAATCAAGTATCCCATGGTTCCAAAGCATACTCGCCGAACTGCGTCCACAGTACTCTCTATCGCCAATGGTAAACACTACCGAACCCTCGACATCATTGGTATTCAACCCAGCGGTACTATTGGGGCCGTAATCGTGAATAACACCCGAGCTGGTGACCACCGTGCGATTGCCACACTGCTCTACGCGTTCCACATGACCCACATGGCCACCTGACACACCAATCCATAATCCCCGCAGGTCATCAGCGCCCTCGACTAGGGGCTCAGTGCACTGCGCGAGAATCGGCAGTGGAAAGTGATCGTAGCCGCAGCCGGGTGTATTGCCCTTAGGTATATCCCTGGCCATCAAACCACTGCCATCTAATTCCGGTAGTTGGCAGTAATTGAGAACACTGCCATCACCGGCAAGCGTCTCGGGGTCGATAGTCAGTGGCGGACGCGCGGAAAAATACATCTGCCAGAAAGCAACGAGAAATAAAAGGATTAAAAAAGCGACTATCCGCAGTGACCATGCAACCATTATTCACCCACCCCGCCGAAGAATTTTTTGAATAATTACAATCGGAATATATTAACACAATGCCTGTTATTATTGGTTAATACCGCATTGGAATCAGTGAGCCCTAAATGATCCCAAAGCTTGGGAAAAACTGCGCTTAAATCACTTTTAAGTAGCCAAGCCAGAGATAAAAACCCTACCTCTGGCCATCAAGGATACTGCGGGCAATGACCTCTTTCATAATTTCCGAAGTGCCTACATAAATTGTCTGGATACGGGCATCGCGATAAAACCGTGAAATGGGGTATTCATCGGTATAACCATAACCTCCAAACAGCTGTAGGCACTGGTCAATAGTCTTCAGCTGCATTTCGGTGGCGGCCAGTTTTAGCATGGCAGCATCAACGACGGTCATTTTCCCCTGGTAGAACTTTGCCATATGTTGCTCAAGCAGGGCTCGACAGAGTTCTAGTTTAGTTTTTACCTCAGCTAATTTAAAACGGGTGTTCTGAAATGAGGCTACAGATTGACCAAAGGCCTGTCGCTCTTTCACATAGTCTGCCGCTAAATCCAAAGCGCCCTGTGCATGGCCAATAGCCTGTGCGGCACAGCCCATACGCTCTCGCGGCAGCTCGTCCATCATATGGAAGAATCCATGGCCCTCAGTTCCCAAAAGCGCGGATGCGGGTACCCTGAGATCAGAGAAAAACAATTCAGCCGTGTCGCTGCTGTGCTGACCCATTTTTTCGATTTTTTTGCCGCGGGAAAATCCCTCCAATGTGGTATCAACTAAGAACAGGGAGATCCCCTTTGCGCCGGCGTCGGGATCTGTTTTCGCAGCCACCAGCACCATATCGGCATGGATTCCATTAGAGATAAAAATTTTCGAGCCATTGATAATATAACTGTCACCGTCGCATTTCGCCGAGGTTTTTAGCGCCGCGAGATCACTGCCAGCATTAGGCTCGGTCATCGCCAATGCGGTCACAACTTCACCGGTGATCATCTTTGGCAACCAGTGCTGTTTCTGCTGATCGGTTCCCAAATTGTTGATATAGGGCCCAACAATATTGGCGTGTATATTGTAACCGGTAGCCAGGCCGTGATAGCCACGGCGGCACATTTCCACTTGCACCAACTGGGGAATATCAAAACTGGAACTGGCAGCACCGTAGATCTCCGGCATATCAATCAGCAGCAGACCGGCTTCGCCCATGGTATTCCAAAATTCTCTGGGCATTAGGTGGTTGTTCTCCCAATCCTGGTAGCGCGGCTCAACCTCCTGGTCGAGAAATCGATCGATCATTTCTTGAAATAGCGCTGTATCTTCTTGATCTGTAGGTGACATTGTTAGCATTACTCCTCTAGGACAAGGTCAGTTTAAAAGGTGTATAAATTGAATAGTCAGGACAGCAAGCCATCTATTGCTGATCAACAGACCGGCTATTACTAATACTTAGAAATCTGACAGGCGCTGATTGGTATCTTCAATCAGCGGATACTCCCGCGACAGCTCAGCATCCAGTGCCTCCTGCATACCCAGCCCCTGCTGGGAAAGATCGTAGAGATCCTTAATAGCTGCAACTGCCTGACTAGAATTTGCAGCGATACGCCGCGCATAATCTGAAACCAGTTGGTCAAGGGCCGCCTTATCCGCGACTGCCTCACTGGCAATGCCGTAATTCAGGGCATCGGCGCCGGAAAAGGTTCGCGCAGTAAACGATAGCTCTTTGGCACGGCGCACCCCCACAGCTTGGGCTAGTGTTTGCGACATACCCCAGGTGGGCCTGAGACCAAATTTGGCGTGAGTATCGCCAAACTTGGTATCCACAGTAGTCAGTATAAAATCACAGTGAAGGGCCATCTCCAGGGCACCGGTAAAACAGGCGCCATGCACCTTGACGATCACTGGGTAGCTGGCACTGCGAATAGCCTCGTAGGCAGTTCGTGCCGGTTGATCGAAGATATCGCCAATCTTTCCCGCCGCCGGCTCTATGCCCTGAAGCACTTTGAGATCTACCCCGGCGGAGAAGGCCCTACCCGCTCCCTCTAGAACTATTACCGCTACACTGGGATCGGTGCTGGCGGCATTAACTAACCGGGCAATTTCCTCTAGCATCTCTGGCACAAAGGCATTCAATTGTTGCGGGCGATTAAGGGTTACTGTCAATACCCCGTCATTGATAACGGTGTTTAGAAATTCAGTATTGGGCGAAAGAACTGTGTTACTGGTATCAATATTTATCATAAAGTTCTGTCCTGATTCGAATAGGGAGGCGGCAAATCTATAACAACGCTATTATAAAGATGCCATATCAATCACAAAACGATACTTCACCTCGCTGGTTGACATGCGCTCGTAGGCTTCATTGATCTGCTGCATAGGGATAACTTCTACATCGGCAACCACATTGTGCTGACCGCAAAAATCTAGCATTTCTTGGGTTTCTCTGATGCCGCCGATAGCCGAGCCAGCTATACGCCGCCGTTTAGCCATCAACTGACCACCACGAAAACCCTCGAGGGGCTCTATTGAGCCAACTACAATAATAGTTGCATCTCGCTTTAACAACTTAAGATAGGGATCTAGCGAGTGACCCACAGGAATGGTATCCAGAAGCAGATCAAAACTATTTATATGCGCTTTCATTGCCCCTCTGTCCTTGGAGATCAGTACTTCATGAGCACCCAGTCGCGCCGCATCCTCGGCTTTTTCTGGCGAGGTGGTGATCATCACCACCTCTGCACCCATGGCCCGGGCAAATTTAACCCCCATATGGCCCAATCCACCCAGGCCTATCACTCCCACTTTCATACCCGGGCCGACATTCCATTGCTTCAGCGGCGACCATGTGGTAATTCCAGCACAGAGCAGTGGTGAGGCAGCGGCGGGATCAAGGTTTTCCGGCACCGACAGCACAAAATTATGATCAACAACAATCGATGTTGAATAGCCACCCATAGTTATCTGTTTCTCATGGCGGTGATCTATGCCATTGTAGGTCATGGTACATCCGAGATCACAATACTGCTCCAACCCTTCATCACAGGATGAGCAGCTGCGACAGGAGTCCACCATACAGCCAACTGCAACCAGATCTCCCGACTTACAAACGCCTGACATCGGCGCCCACAGTGGCAACCCTTCCGATGATCTCATGGCCAGGCACACAGGGATAAACCGTGTTGCCCCAGTCATTGCGCGCCTGATGAAGATCGGAGTGACAGACACCACAGTAGAGAATATCAATAGCCACATCAGTAGGCTCGGGAATTCGCCTATTAATTTCCATTGGCCCCAGTGCTTGCGTGGGAGATTGCGCGGCATAGGATTAAATGTTTTTATTCATGTCGTTTTTACCTAGTTGAATGATTTTATGGCCTAGTCGATAAGCTTTAAACGGCGCATATCATCGATACATTTATGTACATAGGTCTCTGTGAGATGGGGAACCTCTGGGCCTATACTAAGATTTTTGAGTAGTTTTTTAAAGCCAATACAACCCACTGACTTGTGCACTATCGGCAGTGGATGGCGGGAGGCATCAAGAATTTCCAAGGCCGATAGTTTTCGCTGCGCCTCAGATAGATTGTTGAGTTTGTCTTCAAACCGCACAAGCCACTCAGCATGTTCATCCACTCTGGTCACAGGGTATCCCGCCGACTCAATCCAGTCGACAAAGGCATCCAGAGAACAGTTGTCCTCTACATGGTAGTTACTGATATTGAACACCCGGTATCCAATGTGGAGTTTTTCCGCCGAGCCGATTAAAACTGCGGAGACTATGTCAACCGGGGTACCATCATAGTGGGCAGATTGCTTTAACTGACTGCTGGACAACTGGTAGAAAGAATAGGGTGCCAAGCCGGTTGCAATAACACTGTAGAGCAGGCGAGTGAACATATCGGCAGGGTTTATCTGCCCTTTGTGGGTCTGGTGAGGCAACATCATATCACCGCGAAATACACTCACTGGCAGATTGAATTTTTGGCTGGCCTGCTGCAGTAGCTGTTCCCCTGCCCACTTGCTGACGCCATACCCCATAGCATAGCGGTCTGAAAGTTTGATTTTTCCTAGCAATGGCGCATCTTCAGTAGTGGGACCATCGCCCTCTAATAACGGATAAACCGCCTCGGATGATACGAAATCGATGGGCTTTAAGCGCTCTGTCAACGCCAGGCGGATGATTTCCGCAGTACCCACCACATTGGGTCGAAACAGGTGTTCATAGTGAAAGCGGTGATTCACTAGGGCAGCCACATGGCAGACACGGTCAACGCGGTGCACTAAATCTTGGTAATGCTCGGTTTTCAGTCCCAAATTGGGTTCACTGATATCACCGGCGAGCACCTGCAAATGATTTTTTACCAGGCTCAGATAACGCGATTCCAACTCCGGATCCAGGTCTTTAAACGCCTTATCCAAGCGCTGTTTAGCTGTATGATCATCTGTTGCACGGATAAGGCAAATTAAAGTTCCACCTGTAACCGCCAACTTCTCCAGCCAATCAATGCAGGCAATATGTCCCAAAAAGCCATTGGCACCTGTGAGAAGCACTGTTTTGGCATCAGCCACTGGAGGCTGGGCTGGACCGGCTTTTTGCAGATCTTGAAGATCAATAAAGTTTTCCAGTTTTAAGTCTTTAGCACAAACCTGCTGCGCCTGTTTTCCATGAATACTCTGATAACTGGCACGTTGATACGCATTGTTAGCAGCTTGCTCGATAAATGCCGCCCACTTCTGCAAATTACCCGTGGGGCTCAATATATGGTCGGCGGGCAGGTCCACTGCAAAAACCCCTTCGACCGAGGCAGAGAAAGCCACCGCCGCCAGCGAGTCTCCACCGAGCTCTGCAAAATTTTGGGGTTTCGAGGGATCTATATCCTCAATCTTTAAGTTCATCTGCAGTAGCTCAGTCAACTTCTCCAATGTACTGAGTGGCGAATTTAGATCCTTAAGGACACTCAGCACCTTTTCTTGCTGGAGTTCCTGAGCGCTGTAAATTGCCTCGAGAGCGGCGCTGTACTTTGCCTTTAGCGCAGGGCGCAGTCGCTTGCGCACACTGGAAAGCAATCCATTCTGCTGTGAAAAGGGTTGCCATTCGACAATAAAATCTCGAGGGACTTCAAAACTCCTGAGGTTGTGCTGCTGAGCGACGCGCTGCAACTCATCGCGAATAAGTTTTTTGAGTTTCCTGTCGCTGGGCTTTTCACCCAGTGTATGGGTAACCGCTTGTTGATCAGGTACTACCACAGCCAATAGATAGGCACGCTGTGAATTACCATAAAGGTAGATTTGCTTAATTATGGCACTGCCGGATTCAAAGCGAGTTCCCAAGGTTCCCAGGGCAGCATACTCACCCTGGGAGAGCTTTAACACATCCTTAACTCGATCAATAATCACTATTTGATCCGGGCCGCGCTCTTCTACCACATCACCGGTTCGCGAGTACCCCTGCTCGTCCAGCAACCCTGCTGTTGCCTCTGGTTGCTTGTAGTACTGGGTGATGCCAACACTACTTTTATAACAAAATTCCCCTCGGGGATAGGGTTTATCAGTGGTGTAGTAACCTAACTCTGGCACATCACGGAGCCGGTAATCTATTACCGGAGGACGCAGCACTTTGCCATTTTGTAACAGTGACCCCAGACCAGACTCAGTATTGCCATACATGTCGGTTACCGGAATGCCAAAACAGGCTTCAAAAAAATTCATAATCTCGGGAGAGGTGGTAGCGCCGCCAACTAGAACCGTTTTTAAGCGATCACCCAGATACTGTTCTGCCATCTCGTGACGAAGCAGTTCGCGGACCTCAGACTCTGCACCTCCAGCTTGTTGCATTTTGGCACCCACCTGATTCTGATAGTCTTGGTAGATCATCTCGAGGATTCTTGGAAACAGTGACAAATTAACCGGGCGCACCAGGCGTATATCCTCGATCAATGTGGACATATCTGCTTTGATGGTGAAGTAAGCCGCTCCGCCTACTCGCAATACCGCTATCAGTGAATTTTTCCCCAAGATATGATTTAGCGGGGCGAAGGCCATTGTGAGCATTGGAACCGGCTTGGGCGGGGGCGTCCAAGATAACTTTATGGCATTTGCAGATATCACTGCACCCTTTGGTGTCCCGGTACTTCCCGAGGAGTGGATAATCGCTGCCATCCGATCAGCTTGGTCTTCAAAAGTGATCAATTTGCTCGCACAACCTGCATCGCCGAGTATTTTTTGAGCTGCCTTATATTTACCTAGGTCATGGTCATCACGGGGATCGTAATCAAACACCACCAGACTGCGAATGTACTGATGTTGCACCACATAGTTTGCACAGACCTCGAGATCATCAATGGTCGAAGCGAGAATCGATGGACTCACTGTGGCGAAAATATCTGATAGATCTGCACTGGATAGCGTACTTTGCAGTGACACGGTAACCCCATGGGTGTAGAGGCAAGCATAGTCCAGCATCGCATACTGGGCACTGGTAAAGCCCATAATGCAGACCATCTCACCGGGATTAAGCCGATACTCAGAATGCTGCTGCCAGGCACTGGCCAGGGCCTTTACCGTCGACTGCACCTGCCCGTAGGTGATGGTAGAAAAACGTGGTAGATAGCTTCTAACTGCATTTGATGTAGCCGGATCTCGAACAATTTCGTATGCCCTTGTACCCAATGCCGGCCTATTGGCATAGGCAGTAAAAACGCACTCCATGGCTCCTACCAGAGTTTGATCTTCGGCCATTATCGACTCTCTCAAGGAGGGATCGGGTATCAGTGCAGCGATCTCTGGATCAGTTTTCGCAAGATCTAATAGTTCGAGTATTTTTCTTTTAGCTGGGCTTATAACTTCTTCCACCACAGACTGACTCATGGTTGTACTCCTTAGACTAAAACTTTTTTGCGAGTGACTGGTTTTTATATGCGGTCTGTAATAGCGTGAATATACGCAGTCAGAATAGAGAGAACCATGACCTATCAGGTCATAGGCGAGCAACCCTGAGATAGGCTTTTAAGGCATATTCCAAATTGATAATAGGGCACTTAGGGAGTAGGATTTCGACTCTCAAATATGACTGAGGCCATTGCATTATAAGCTGGCAATACCTCGCAGGATTGTCAGTAACTGATACAACAGGAGATTTAGGCTGAACCGACCACCAGATAAACCGATTTTTGGGCGCTTGTTGAAATTTTGGCGGGATATTTTTTCACTCAGCCAAGAGGACATAGCTCAATATTTGGATTGCTCCCCGCGCCATGTCAGCCGTATGGAAAACGGGCATGTTCACCCCAGTATGGCTTTGGTACAGAAGATCGCTGAGGCGCTCTCGCTGGGGGACCGAGATTCTAATCAACTGTTAATATCCGCAGGTTATGCCTCCAGACCCCTAAGTATTGATTTTTATGCATCAGAACTTCAATGGTTGCGAACAGCAATGCGCAAAACACTGGGCGCACTGGAGCCCTACCCAACTGTATTGCTGGGTAATTCGGTTGATATCCTAATGGTCAACAAGGCCTGGGCTGCTCTTTTTCAACAGCTGATGAGCTTGGAAAAACTGGAGAGCTATAGCACCTACTATGAATTCCTGTATGACATTGCTGTGCCGGGCACACAACCGGAAAACCACAAAAACATGCTATCGCTAATACTGCTATCTCTGCATCAGCGGCATATTATGTACAACGAGCATGAAGCCAAGGCCAGTCTTGATAGACTGACAAAGCATGGGCAGGTACCCAGTGATTGGAAAGCAAGAGCGTCGAGACTAGAACCGCGGGCAAGTTATCCGGTTCAGATCAGTGTAAATGGCAGCCTTAGAAACTTCTTAAGTGTAAGCCAGACGGTTGGACCCATTGGTCCCTCGGCCTATGTATCGGAGCCGCGTCTAGTTATTACCACTTTGCATCCCTTGGACGAGGATTTCACTCTTCCCGAGCTTGTCGATGCAAGCCCGGGGTACACTAAACTTTATTAGCTATAGACGGCAGTCAATCATAGCAATCGACTATATCTAAGATAGCCTGCACACATTGTTCAGGCTGATCTTGTTGCGGAAAATGGCCCGCTGGCTCGATAGTTCGATGGGGCATGCCCTGACAGCCCGGTACTTTTTTCAAGAAGTATTCAGCCATCTGATCGGTGACTGGATCATCGTCAGCAAAGGCCAATAAAAAAGGTTTTTCAAACTGTTTGAGCACTTCCCAAGCCGCTATATTTTCAGGCCCCTCAGGCTCGTCGGGAAACAATGGCAGCAAACTGGGGAAGCGTCGCGCACCGGCCAGGTAAGACTCATCGGGCCATGGTGCTGTAAATGCTTTACCCTCCTCTTCTGACAAATCTTTTCCACTACCAATTAGGTGTAAATTGGCAACCAGCCCAATCAACTCTGGGCTCTCAGCGCAATATTTGCGCCAATACAGGAATCCAGGAATTCCAGATTTGTCACGGAATCGTGCTTCCAGTTCAGTAGACGCAACGACTGGCAAATTTTGATAGGCCTGTTTCAGTGGCGCCACGTAGGCCTCGGGCATTTTGCCCACAGGCAATCCACCATTTGACAGCACCACGCCGGCAAAACGCTCTGGAAAAGCCGTCACCAATCGCAGGCCTATTAAGCTGCCCCAATCCTGGCAAAAAAGAGTGATACCTTTAAGATCAAGTTGAGTCAACCAGTCGGACATCCAGGCAACATGGCGACCATAGGTGTAATCCTCAATTTTAGTTGGCTTGTCAGAGCGTCCAAATCCCACCAAGTCGGGTACCACAACACGAAAACCACTCTCCACCAGCGGCGTGATCATATGTCTGTATAAGTAAGACCACACCGGCTGGCCGTGCATTAATAACACCACTTTGCCATCGGCTGGCCCTTCATCCAAGTAGTGAACACGCAACTCGCCTCCCTCGGTATCATCGACTTGTAGATAATTGGGAGAGAAAGGGTAGTCGACGAGGTTTTCAAACCTCTCATCTGGTGTGCGTTTACATTCCATGATGGGCTTTACTCGTTTATAAAAGTTAATAGGATAAAGGTGATATTAAAGCTGAAGTAATGTAGCATAACATATGCCATAATATAAAAAAACAGCGATAAATTGGCTATAGTTCTGACTTGATCACCCGAACAGCAGCCAACAGTTTGGAACAAAACAGAACACCCAAACCCGATCTATCTACAGCAATCTAAGAGAGCAGATAAGTTATGAGTGACAGCTATAAGCCCCCCAAGGTGTGGCAATGGGACCAGCAGAGCGGCGGCCGTTTTGCCAATATTAACCGTCCAATTGCCGGTGCAACCCATGACAAAGAACTATCTGTGGGTGAGCATCCCCTACAACTCTATTCACTGGGCACCCCCAATGGTGTAAAGGTCACGGTTCTCCTAGAGGAATTACTGGAACTGGGGATCAGTGATGCGGAGTACGACGCCTGGCTGATCGATATCTCCCAAGCGCAACAGTTTGGCAGTGGCTTTGTAGCCATTAATCCCAATTCAAAAATCCCCGCACTGGTGGATCACAGTGGCATTTCACCGCTGAGGGTATTTGAGTCCGGGGCAATCCTGCTGTACCTCGCGGAAAAATTTAATCAGTTTGTGCCGGAGGTCAATACCCCCGAGCGCGCTGAATGTCTGTCCTGGCTATTCTGGAATATTGGCAGCGTGCCATTCTTGGGCGGTGGTTTTGGCCATTTCTACGCCTATGCGCCAGAGAAGTTGGAGTACCCAATTAACCGTTACGCTATGGAAGTAAAACGCCAGTTAGATGTGTTGGATCAGCGCCTAGCTGACCATCAATATTTATGTGGGGATACCTATAGCATTGCGGATATGGCCAATGTTGCCTGGTACGGGGCACTGGCGGCAGGTGTTCTGTATGAGGCGGGTGAGTTTTTGGACGTCAAGTCTTACAAGCATGTAGGTCGCTGGGCTCAACAAATCCAACAGCGACCCGCAGTCAAGCGCGGTCAGCGGGTCAACCGAGTTTGGGGTGCTAAGGATAAACAACTGGCCGAGCGTCACAGTGCCAGTGATTTTGACAGCACTACTTAAGTTAGACAGCTCTGGCTAGATCAGCTGGGGGTCAATTTCCTACAACCAGATATGCTGGTTCTCTGACCAGCCCAGCTGGCGATCCAATTGAATACTCAGCATGGGTTCCAGTCCGCAATCTGCAAATAATGTCTGTACGGCGCGTTGTCCATCCTTATCCAGCGCGGCAAATAACTCCTGCATGCGCTGCAACATAGCAAACCTATAGGTGCCGCAAATACTGCTCAGCGACTGGCCACGAACCTCAAACTGTGCTGTGCCATAATCGCTCTGGGCCAGCAACTCTGGGACTGACGTGCCGGTTGCCGGCGCATTTTCCGCCAACCAATGATTGATTACCTCAGCCACAGCGCGAGTTTCCGGCACCAGATCCTCGGCGATAATTTTCATCACCGCAATCAACGAGTCGGGAATCAAGTCATCGGCCAGATAATCATCCTCGGCGTCAAAAAACTCCGCTGCATCCTGGTCAGCCCGATTCATACGCTCCACCCAGCGGAAGACTCTAATAGCATTTTGCTTCATTAAATTCGCCGGCACTGGATCGCGACCCAGGTGCGCGTACATCGGTGCCAACAAACCAAAATCACCTATGCTAGGTTTCCAACCCAGCAGGTAGGGAACCGTCTCTAGGTGGTTGTTAAGGGCATCCAGATATTCCCGGTACAGGGATTCTACAAGCGGGATGGTTTTCTCGTTGACACCCCAAAACTGGGCCGCATTTTGCATTTTGCCCATCATATAGCGGGTTTTCTCTTCCCGGGTTTCAGTATGGCGTTGGGAGTGCAAAAAATGGTAGTGGGAAAACTGCTCATTTTGCTCGAGAAAGTTCCAGCGGTAGTGCATAGCCGGACGCAATAGTCCGTCGGTGCCAATCAGGGCAAACAGGGCGCTGACAATCTGCTGTCGCGGTGTTAACGGCTGGAACGGTCGGCCTCTAGCAGCCTCGAAATGTTCAATAATATGGCCACCATCGCGAATCACTTCCCCCTCTGGCGTCACTAGGGTGGGGATGGTTGGCAACTTGCCCTTGGGCAGAACCTCCGACTTAAAGCTCTCATGACCTGTAGACAACTCTTGAAATGGGATACCACTCTTGATCAGATAAGAGCGGGCGCGACCCGAGTAGAGGGAATGGGTAAAAGCGTAGAGTTTGTAATACTCAGTCACGTGGAGATCCTCGCTGAATTCGATAAAAAATATAAAACGGCAGCATAAACAGTAGCCCAAACAGCAGGGTTAAAAGCTGAGGACCGGCTTTGTCATGCAGCGCATTTTTAAGCACCTGTGAACCATAGTGATAACCATCGGCAACCGGTTGCACCCCATTTTCGGCTGCAAACTGCTGGTAGGCAGCTTTCATCTGCTCTACACGCTGGGGCATAGTTGGCGCCAAATCAACACTCTCAGCGGGATCTTTGACGATATCGAAAAGACGCCACTGATTATCACCCACTGGGGCACGATTGCGCACCAATTTGTAGTTATCCTGAAATAGCACGCTGTTACCGGCCAGCTCATAGCCCACCGCATCCTGCTGCCCATACACCCGCTCTGCCTCAGCATTGAGCAGTGGCGCAAGATTGCGTCCAATCATAGGTTCAACTGAGCGTCCGCCATAGCGACCCTGGGGCGGTGACACCTGCGCGTAGTGCGCAATAGTAGCGGCGATATCGGTAGCAAAGGTAAATGCATGATTGAGTACGCCCTGGTGGGGCAACATATCACCGGCAATAATCATCGGAACCCGCATTCCGCCCTCGCCGACATAGAATTTATAATAGGCTAGAGGCGAGGCCGCGGCACTGGCAAAACTGGGGCTCAACGTATTGTAGCTGCCCTTTAATCCCAAGCCATGGTAGTCCACAGAATAGCCATTTTGGCGCGCATTAAAACGATTTACCCAAGTAGTAGGATCAGCCGAGCCGCTGGCTTCAGCGCCATTATCCGAGGTAAAGATAAACAGTGTATTATCGAATTGCCCAGTGCGCTGTAAGTAGTCCACCAAACGGCCCATATGGTAATCCATAGCTTCTACCATACCCGCATAGACCGCCATAGATTTAGACTGATAGCGTCGCTGCTCCTCATTGAGACTCAGCCAGTCTTGGGTAGTGGACATAGTAACCGCCTCAATACCTTCCGGCACAATCCCCAACTGGGTAGCTCTTACTTGGCGCTGTTCTCGCAAAACCTGCCAACCACTATCGTAAACGCCGAGGTAGCGATCAATAAACTCCTGAGGCGCCTGCACCGGTATATGTACCGCTTGAAAGGGAAGATAGGCAAAAAATGGCTGACCATCCTCTCGGTTGCTATCGATAAACTCAATCATCTTATCGACTAGATAGCGCGAGGAGTAGAAGTCCTCTGGCAACTGTAACTCCTCCCCATCGGCGTACCAGTTAGCCTTGTCGTAAATGGGCAAATAGGGTTTCTGCTCCCAGTTGTCAGCCCCGGAGTCCATCAATGCAACCGTGCGCTGAAAACCGCGGCGGCTGGGCAACTGATCGGGCTTTTGCCCCAAATGCCACTTACCACTCATATAGGTGTGATAGCCAGAGTCTTCAAGCAGCGTTGCCACAGTCACCACATTGCGGTTCAGCGCCCCTGTATACTGCGGGTAAGCGCGATGTTCGAGGGGCACTGTCTCTGGAATATTGGCTACCCCAGCGCGATGGTTATTGACCCCAGTGAGCAACATAGCGCGGGCTGGAGCGCAGTTAGCGGCGGTATGGTAGTTGGTGAAACTGACACCCCGGCGCGCTAAATCGGCAACCGTGGGCGTGTTGATTTCACTGCCATAGGGAGAGATATCGGTAAACCCCAGATCATCGGCGAGAATCAGCACAATATTGGGTCGTGCCGCGGTACTCTGTTGCGTGGATTTCAGCCCTTCAGGCTGCTCGGCAGTGACAACTGCTGTCACCGTCAACAGCGCAATCAGCAGCGCAGACTTGAGCGCTGAGCCAAACCCAGAGGTATAAACTGGGGCCATAGATTATTACTCTTCCGAGAGTTTGCGCGACGCAAACAACAAAATGCTAGCGACGATCACTTCGAAAGCGATCATATCCGCAGCAAAAGCGGCGTCGTGCAACAGCCAGGAGAGTGTTCTGGCTACAGCGGCAATTCCCAACAGCATAATCGAGGGATAAAACCAAACCCGATTTCCGGAGATAAGTGCGATAAAAAGACAGGAACTCAGCGTTAGGAAGAAAGCGGTCATATCACCAATCAGAGAACTGCGACCTACACCCTCGAGAATGGGCATGCCAAGGCCAGCGGCGGCGGCAGCTGGATCTACAATCCAATTAATTCCATTTATGGTTAAAAATACTGCAATTATTGCAACCAAAATCTTCAGTGCTTTATTCATTATCATTTTCCCCAATTAATTAGTTAGCTTATAGGTGTATAAAATTTAATTACTGGACCATAAAGCTATACCCCAAACTTTATTGGCATTTATTATGCCATTTTGCCATAAAAGGCGGAACCCCTATTAGCCTTGTATTGCCATCATTTGGCGTAGTGATTGTGTATGCACCAAATAATGTAAGTGCTTTTTTGAGGCAACCCACCCTACTTAAAGCTGCTAACGATTTGGTTACTCTCTGGACCAGAAAATATCCTGCCAGCCCTTTTCAAGGCCTTGCATTTGCCATAGGGCTAAAGAACATCCAATAATGGCCGAATACATCTCCTTTAATGTCCGAAAACATCCCTTTTAACTGCAGAAAGTTGCCTATAATTGTTTTATACAAAATAGATATTGGAGTTAGACGTGACCGCATTGCGAAGTGTATCCAACACCCCCGATGGTGTATCCATCGAGCCCAGAAACATAACCTTTGAGCTGGAACAAGCGCTGGCTACTGACTGGGCGGATAATGATCCATTTTTAACCGCAATCTTTAACGCCATGAGCATCAGCTTTCCCTCGGGTGAACGCAACTTTATTGACTCGGTGCGCGCCTATGAGGATCGTATAAAAGATGAAAAACTCCTCAAAGAAGTCAAAGGCTTCTACAAGCAAGAGGGAATACACAGCCGCGAGCACCGCAAATATAACAAAATACTCTGCCAACAGCGCGGTTATGATTTAGAAGATCTGGAAAATGTGTACCTCAGAAACCTGGAGAAGTCAAAGAACAATCCTCAGGTTACACCTAGAATAATGCTGGCCTCTACGGTGGCCGCTGAGCACTTCACTGCCAGCTTTGGCGAGAATTTTCTTAAGGGACGGCTGGTTAAAAATGCTGAGGGTGTCATAGGTGAACTCTGGCAGTGGCACAGTATGGAGGAGCTTGAGCATAAATCCATTGCTATTGATGTCTTCAATCATATCGGTGGCAGCTATAAAATGCGTACCGTCCTGATGCGCATCACCATGTGGTTATTTTTCAGAGATACCTTCAAAGTGGCATTCAAAATGTTGCGGCATGACAAGCAATTATGGAAATGGAAAACACTGAAGAGCATGTCCAAGTTTTTGTTTTCCAAGCAGGGCTTTATTCGTATTCACATCCCTGCCTACCGAGATTTTTTCCGTGAAGACTTCCACCCCTGGGACGAGGATAACCGCGAGCTACTCAATGAGTGGCAGGAAAAATTAGCACCGCTATCTGCCGCTGCATGATAAAATAGAACCTTTGCTTGCAGTGACTCTGAGAGAAAGGTATCTATGAATCATTATCGGCGTTGGGAGTGTTTGGTTTGCGGTCTGGTATACGACGAGAAAGAAGGTTGGCCAGAGGATGGTATCGCCCCCGGCACCCAGTGGGAAGATGTACCCGATGACTGGACCTGTCCCGACTGTGGCGTAGGAAAAGAAGACTTTGTACTGCTCGAGTATTCATCAACTGACGCGCAACCCCAGCAGGCGGCCGAAAATGACCCTGTGGTTATTATCGGCACCGGCCTAGCCGGTTACGGCCTGGCCAAGGAATTTCGCAAGTTAGATCAGCGTACCCCGCTGTGCTTGATCACCAGTGATGATGGCCAAGTATACTCCAAGCCCATGCTGTCCACCGCCTTCACCAAAGGCGTGTCTGCCGACGATCTGATACAGATGAAAGCGGATGAAATCAGCAGTCAGCTAGATGTTACTATCATGACCAATAGCCAAGTTGAGTCCATCGACTCTGCAAATCAATCTGTGAAATTGGCTGATTCCAAGGAGCCCATTAGTTACAGCAAGCTGGTGCTTGCGCTGGGCTCAGAAGCCATCCGTCCAACTATTGCCGGCGATGCGCAAGATAAAATCTATTCAGTCAATGATCTGCAAGACTACCAGCGCTTTCGCATCCAATTAACTGAGCATCCCATCCAAAAACTATGCATTATTGGTGGCGGTTTAATTGGCTGTGAATTTACTAATGATCTGATCAATGGTGGCTACCAAACGGTTACCGTCGATCAACTCAACCACTGCCTGCCCACATTGCTTCCAGAACCCGCAGCCAGAGCGGTGCAGTCAGGTCTCGAAGGCAAAAATGCAAAATTTCACTTTAACTCCCAGGTAACTGGGGTTAATCATGCCGAAAATGGCGTTGCCGTCTCCTTGGATAACGGCGAGCTTATCCAAGCTGATCTAGTTTTATCAGCTATTGGTGTGCGCCCCAGAGCTGCACTGGCAAAGGCTGCGGGCATTGAGATCAATCGCGGGGTGGTGACCAACAGGTTGCTACAAACCAGCGTCGACAATATCTATGCGATTGGTGACTGCGCTGAAGTCGATGGCCATGTTATGGTCTATGTGGCACCGTTGCTAGCCCAAGTCAAAGCCCTGGCGAAAACACTGGTCGGCGAGCCCACCCAGGTGAGTTATCCCGCTATGCCGGTAACCATTAAAGTTCCTGCCTGTCCCACCGTGGTAGCACCACCCGCCGCCGGTGCCGAGGGTCAGTGGAGTTTTGAAATAGACGGGCAAAATGTCTCGGCGGAGTTTCGCAATCCCCAGGGAGAGCTGGTGGGCTTCGCACTCACCGGCGATGCCATCAGTCATAAATCGGCTCTACAAAAACAATTACCCGCTATTCTGTGATCCCAGTATCGGCCTAGGTTAGGCGGGTTCGCAACACAGCGCCCTGAGAACCTGTCCTCAGGATTCACTATGCAGTGAAGCAATAATACCCCGCTGACCCGATACCTGATTGTCGAGCGTATCCTGCCAGATTGCTGTACAGGCATCCGCACCCCGATGGTACTCAGTAACTAACTGCGCTTGCAGTTGGATGGCTAGCTCTGCACTGGCGGCATAACCCTTTTGCATTAACACACCGGGGCCCCAGTCGGCATTTCGCTTGTCGATCTGACTTGGGGTGAAGAAGAATACTGGCCGGCAACCCGGCAGGTCCTTATCGACCGGTTTACTTTCCCAATGGGTCATACCTACCGATTGACTGGTCTTTATATTATCCGCAAGGTGATGATGCAATCTTGAACGCACAGCTAAATCACCTGACATATCCACATAAGCGGAAGGTACATTATCAAGGGTCTCTAGCTGATCGTAGGCAATCACCTGATCGCAGAGACCTAAGTCCTCGACAAACCCCTGATTTCGATCTGAGGTCAAGCCAACAATTTTTCCCTGATAACCATTGGCTCTTACAAAGCGAGCCAAGCCAAAGCCCGTTTTAGAGGACGCAGAACCAATAACAACTTGCTCAGCCTCGAACCAATTATTGTCCATCAGGAAGTCAGCTATAACAAAACCGGTCATAAACAGCGGGAACAACACACACCGCTGGTCTTCAATGGCCTGCCACTCGGCCGGCTCTGCGCTGGTGCGTGAATACTGATTGTAGAGGGCTGGTAGATCCTGACGCCAAGAGGCCATATCCATAAAGTGCTGATCTTTTACCCGACCTGGGGTCATGACCAAGTGGGTACTCATGGGGAAGAAGCCGTAAAGCCGCTCTCTCACTTGAATATCAGAACATTGACTCTCCACAACATCAGCCATACCCCAAACAGTTACTTTGCCCCACTGTTCCTCACCGGTTGGGAAATACTTCCAGTAGCCGATCGAATTACCCGTTACCGCATAGCTGACATTATTGGCGGTTATTGCAAACTTATCGATCGCAACGCGCACCTCTCTATTCTTCAGCTCAGACTGGTTAGACTCAACTACTCGTGTATTTCTAAAATTGCGCTTATCGGTCCATAACTCTGTTTGTTTCAAGATGGGAACTCCATTGGGATTTTATTTTAGTGCCAAGCCAATATAATGGCATCTATTATGCCAATATACAAGTAGCGCGCTGCATCACATGGCTCTACTAAACGGGTTGGCGTCTGCGCTAAATTGAGCTACCTCTAACCCGGGCAATATACTGGGATGGGGTCTCTCCAAACCAACGCTTAAAGCTGCGTCTAAAACTCGAGACATCGCTAAAACCCACTAGATGTCCGATGCTCTCGACAGACAAACTGCCATCGTTTAGATAGCTGATGACCTGTTTTTTTGCCAGCTCATCGCGAACGATCTGGAATTTGGTCCCCTCCGACTGTAATTTTCGAATCAGGGTGCGCGGGCTCATGGATAGCTTTGAGGCGACCTCATTTAGGGTCCACAGCCTGCCGGGATTATCAATCATCAGTGTTGATACCCGGTCTGCCATCGACTCAACAGAATTTTCTGCGTCACTGGTTTTAATTTCTCTCAGCTGTCGTTCAAGGGTGGTTAGCGCTTCCCGATGCATAACCGGATCGGCTACGGGAGATGGTATCGACAATATAGATTCTGAGAGGATAATTTCAGTTGCCGGCTGACTGAATTCTATACAGTCGCCAAAGTAGTCATAATACTTCTGCCCATAGTTGGGTCTTGGATAGGAAAGAGAAACTTGCCCCTTAAATTGACCAGCACCAGCAAAAAAATTAATCGCAGAAAAAAAACTACTGAATGCGCTTTCGGTAAAAAATACCCGCAAATCATCCAGATCGAAGGTTTCAGCAAAACTCACTTTTAGTCCCTGTGGATGCTCAGTTAGGGTGATGTGAAAAAAATCTATTCTGGTCTGACTGTATTTAGCCATTAGCGCTACAGCAGTTCGAAGATCGGGACCACTAAAAGTTGCAACCCCCAAAGGTCCGTGGGTTGACAGGTGTAACTGGGTTCCGACTGATAGCCCCAAATCTTCAATATCGGAGATGGCCAGTGCATTGCGATAAATTTGTGTCAAATCGTCGTGGTGAATTGTCCCATCTAAGGTCATCAGCTCTTCATAGGACACATTGGTACCTTGAAAATAGGTCTGACAGTTTTCCTCGCTCAGCCGCAAATGGCGAAATAAGATACGAGCATAGCTAGAAGACGGGTATTTCTGATTCTGCATAGGTTTCTAACCCAGAAATGGGTGCTATTTTTAAAATATTGTCACTATTTGACCCCCTAATGTCAATTTCTGTTCTATTAAGCTGAGTCGACTTCTTGAAAAATGGTATCCCTAAGTGAGCAACCGTAAATCTGTGAGGTTTAGCAATGAACGCAGAAACCCTAACTGCCGATCAGAATGATGACCCAATTCTCTTTAAGGCGCTTAGCCAGCGACCCAAATTAGCTTGGCCAACAGTTATTCTATTTGTCGCCGCCGTTACTAGCTTTGCGGCATCGACCTATGCTTATCTGGTAGGCGCGTTGCCTATAGCTTGGGTCATTTTGATTAATTCCATCGCCGCTTATATATCTTTCACAGTGGTTCATGAAGCATCTCACAACAGCATAAGCAGCAACCGCAAACTAAATGACTGGTTGGGTCGAGCCGGCACCGCGATGCTGTCTCCAGTGCCATTTTTTCGCACTTTTCGCTTTATACATATGCAACATCACAGATTTACCAATGACCCAGAAAAAGATCCCGACTTATATGCGGGTACCGGACCCGCTTGGCTTCTGCCATTTAAATGGGCGACCGTAGATTTCAAATATTTCCACTATTACCTGAACCCCAAGGTGTTTATGCAGAGGCCACAAAGTGAGCGCAGAGAACTGTACATAGCCGTGCTATTTGGCGTAGCTGTACTGGCAGTGGTTCTGGCTATGGGCTGGATGGAGTACTATCTGTGGCTATACCTGCTGCCGACGCGCATCGCTAACCTATTCCTGATATTCGGGTTTGACTTTTTACCCCACTATCCCCATCAGGCAACGGCAAAAGACCAACCCTTTCAATGCACATCCAATCGCGTTGGAATGGAGTGGTTGATGACCACGCTATTTCTCTATCAGAACTATCATCTGGTGCACCACCTGTATCCCACCGTGCCCTTCTATCGCTATATCAAGATTTGGAAGGCAAAACAGCAGTACCACGAGTCGCAAAACCCCGCTGTTACCAATGCCTTTTCACTCAAGCCAAGAATGTAAGATTGTAAAATGCACGGATGCATTTATAGTTCATAAATACTTGTTGAGAAACTAGCTAGCTGACCAGTAGCTCAATAATCAATGAACTAAGGTGTCAAAGACTCATGACGCATTTGCATTTTGATCATGCTGTTATTTTTGTACCCGACCTCAACAGCGCGATCAGACAATTCTCTGATATGGGCTTTATCGTAATCCCTGGTGGTGAACACCAGCACAGCTGCAACGCATTGGTTGTATTTGCCGATCAAACCTATATTGAAATCCTGGCCTTAAAAGCATCATGGACTCGCCCACTGCTAAAGATCGCTGCGAAAATTGGGCTTATTAAGCATTTTGCCAACCGTAAATCTGACACTTCATGGCGATTAATGAACTGGATCACAAGAGAGTATGACGCTGTAGATTGGTGTATTCGTGTTGATGATATGCAAACTGCCCTCGACCGCTTTGCACCGACCAAACTGCCTATATTAGACACTGTGGCCTACCAGCAGCGGCGGCCCGATGGCCAAGCTGCCCAGTGGTTGCTGGGTAGCGTGAAGAATCTTGATCTTCCATTCCTAATACAGGACAAGACACCAATGGATATACGCATACCACTGGGAGACCATACTAAACACCCCAATGGCGCACTGGGCGTCAGGAAAATTAGTCTCTCGCCAGCAGATTCAGCCGGCACCGCCAGCGCTTTAAATACCCTCCTAAGAGGGCCACAAAACCAGAGCCAGCCCACACCCGAAGCAATTGCCCTTGGCGGGACAATCCTCAGCATCAAAGAACAGCAGAACACCGAAAGCCAGTTCAGTTTAGAGTTGAGCTATTCAGGCGATAAACCCAAGCTTCTCGATAGCAATAAAACCTATGGCGCAACTATTTGGCTGACCCCCAATAGTTAAAGCAGTGGAGTGCTTATGCCTCAATCGCAATAGAAATCTTCTACAAGCTGGGGCATGTAAAAAGAAGAATTAATACCTTGCTCGCCAATACTTTTATTTGAGCCAGTTGCGTCAATGATACAGTGACTGTGATTCTTAAATCAGCTTGGGCTTAAGACCTTAGAAACGCTAGCATGGCTTGATTTATTTCTTGGGGTTTTTCTAGGTGTAAAAAATGACCACAATCATCAAACTCAAGTATTTTTAGACTTTCAAAACTTTCGTCCATACCAGCGGAAAGATATGCAGCTATAGCGCCATCATTTTTACCATGCAAATATAATGAGGGTGGTTTTATTTTACTGGTAAAAGTCGATTGCAAATTATTTAATCTTTCACTTTGCAACCCAGATTGGAAAGTACTTCTATAATATTTAAGCGCTCTAGTTAAGACGCCTGGCTTGGACAGAACATTGATGGCTTGTTGGGCATAGCTCTTATATTCAGGCCAATTGGGTGACCACTCCCTCCATAACCTCCTGATATATTCATAGTCATTAGCCTGCACACCGAGTTCAGCCATTTCCAGCTGGAAAAAAAAACATATACCAAGACCTTCTCTGTTGATCCCCATCCAACAGAAATGCATGCATAAGATTTGGCCCATAAGGTACAGATCCGGTAATCAATCTGTTAATTTTATTGGGGATTAAGTTTGCTATTCCGTAGGCTGCGGCAGCTCCCCAATCATGGCCATACAAATTGATCGGTTTATGGGTAACAGAATCAATAAATGTAACCAGCTCCTCTGCAACCTTTAAACTTTGATAGGTCTCTAATTCTTTATCATCCTCATGGTAGCCAGGCACAAAGACCTCAAAGCCATTTCCACTGAAGAATTCTATCTGATCCCTGAAATTAAAAGCACAATCGGGAAATCCGTGCAATAGGACTAGTGGATCGCCACTGCCCTGCTTAAGATAATGCAGATTAGAATTTTTATTATTAAATTTCATTTAGCTCTCACTAAGAATCTTGGTCTCTAATATCAAGAACCACTTCTACACTGTTTACCGCTCAACATCGCTTTAAATAAAGTCAGCTGAGTTTGCCCTACACCACGACCTGTCCACCAAATCGCATGCTCATGGATACCTCGCTTTTCATCAATGACCAGACCCCACATGGGTGCAATCTGGTTGGGGATCATGGAGTAACGCACATCTGTAACCAGGTTTTTTTCACTGTCAAAGCCCAAATAGTCCTGGGAAAACCAACGAAATCTTTCAATATCCTTGCTTTGCTGGCTATCTTTTTCAAGATTGGGCAGATGATATTGATAGTCAAATACTCTAACGCTTTCGCCCGAACACCAAGTTGATGTTTTAACGGTTCTAATGGCATCAACATAAAACCTTTCTTTATGCTGATAAATGGACTTCCATAAAATCAGATTGCCAAAGGATGGCTTAAGCGTCAGGCGCTCTGGATTATGTCCTCTTGAATGGGCAAGTTCAGTTGCAGCTGATAAGGCTCTATCATATTGCACAAAACCTAAGGACAGATAAAAAGTCATCCATACAATGGCCAAAAAACTAAATAGCCGTTTTCTGGTTTTTATTGCAGTTACCACAAGGACTAAGATAGGAATAGTAAACAGCGGATCGACAATAGATATATTATTCCAAGTGACCCGCTCATTGGAGAAAGGCCAAAACAGTAGCGTGCCGTAAGAGGTGCATGCATCAAGCAAGCCATGGGTTGCATAGCCCAAAAAACTTGCCACATAGACAGTCTTAAGACTTAGGGACCTTCTAACCAGGGGAAAGATCACAAGCGCGACAATTAGTGCACCAAAGGGAATAAAAAACAGCGAGTGAGTAAATTGCCGATGATACTCAAGGGACAAAAGTGGATCAGTTGATGACCGAATCAACACATCTAAATCGGGCGCCAACCCTGCCAGAAAACCGATAACACCAATCTTGATGATATTATTCTTGTTAGCTGTTGACTGGGCAAAGGCTGCGCCAACTGTACCTTGAGATATTGGATCCATAATGATTTACCAAATATCGCTATCACTAAATAGTAATTGTAGAAGT
>JACLAD010012921.1_pt1 | contig 56155 bp, 52 predicted proteins | sample 8027901 | NCBI WGS metagenome assembly JACLAD01 (sample SAMN15725071, study PRJNA655200) | protist metagenome | isolation source: fluorescence activated cell sorting (FACS) single amplified genomes of... | place: Spain: Blaines Bay Microbial Observatory, Mediterranean Sea | collected 2016-07-05 | reverse complement strand
CTTTCCAGGAAACAAAATTATTGTCGACAGTGACGAAATGCTGGCAAATCCTGATTTGGCATTTCCTCAAATCTGTACGGCCCTTGGATTACCGGACTACGATGCGATGTTGAGCTGGGAGCCTGGGGAAAAGCCCTACGACGGTCCCTGGGCCCCCTATTGGTACAAAAACGTTCAGGCCAGCCAGGGATTCGGTCCACCCAGCCCACTCGGAGAAAAGTTGACGGGGCGGTATCTTGAGTTGGAGCAAGAGGCGCTGCCGTACTACGAGGAACTCTGGGAGAAACGTTTAAATTTAAACACGCCTTAGAGTACTGGACCATGTGTGGACGAATTGACATTCTGCCCAACAAAATCAGTGATGCTGTCAAGGCAGGCTTTGGCGTCGAGTGGGAGAGTAGAGAGAATCGTGATCTACGACCCACACAACAGGTGGATACGCTGCAGGCTGAGTCCCAAGGCTTCACCCAGGTCCGTTTGCAATGGGGCATTCAACCTTCCTGGAGCAAGCATCTGCTGATCAACGCGCAGGCGGAGACTGTTGCTACCAAGATGACATTCCGTGAGGCGTTTCGATCACGACGTTGCGTAATCCCTTGCAGTGGTTGGTATGAATGGAAGATTTTGGAGAGTGGTCAGAAGCAGAAATTCCGCTTTCATGCCCCAGATGAATCGCCATTGTTTATGGCTGGCATCTGGTTTCCAGAGACGGATTCAACCAATCGTATGGTGACTCTGACTACTCATCCCACCCCACAATGTGCCCTGATTCATCATCGTATGCCACTGATCCTGCCTCCTGATGAAGTCACAACCTGGCTGAATGGGCCACTTCCAAAGCTAGAACCCCTGCTCAAAGCCCCATTGTTGTCCTTGGCTTTGCAACCAGAAGAACTAGCTCCTGTCCAACAGCCCTCTCTATTTTAGTTTCAGGTAAGAAATGCAAATCTCCTGTTTCAACCGTTCCAAGTATCAATCTTTTGAAGCCCCGGGGGAGGATGTATTGCTCATCCTGCCAGGTCTCTATGCCTTGTTTGATGGGGCAACTGATCCGACCAAAACAATGCTCGACGGAATTACCAGCGGACGCTTTGCGGCATTGACCTGCGCCGAAGCGGTCGGTCGCCTTTGGGCCACTCAGCAAATGGCGCACGACGAAGAACTGCTTCATCAAGTCAATGAGCAACTGGAAGTAGTCTTGTTGCAGAAAACTGCGGAAGGCCAACTTCAAGCAGAGGGCAAACCACCTTCAACCACAATGGCGCTGGCCTGGGATGTTGGCGAAGAGTTGCTCTTTTTCCTGCTGGGGGATAGCGGTGTGCGTCTGAATGGTCAGGAAGAAATAGTCTTGCGCAAACAAATTGACCACGTGTCCACTCTCACTCGACAGGCGCTCTTCCGAATTCTGCGAGAACAGGGCTTAAAGAGTGATGAACTGGAATATCAAACTCGTCAGGTGGTGTACTACGGACTGGATAAGGCTCTCGAGCAGGGAGTATTGACGGATACCCAACAGCAAGACCTGCTAGAGCACATCCAACTGAATTTTCCTGCTGCAGCAGCAGAAGGGATGAGCTTTCTCAAACAGGGAGTGGTTTCGCAGCATCGCTTTGCCAACCAAGGAGAACTTCCCCTAAGTTATGCGGCATTGAATGGGAAGAGCCTGGCTGGCGAGGGAATGCTTTGTTTTTCTCGTCCAAAGACTGCCATCAAGAGCCTTGAACTCTTTACAGACGGCTATTTCAGTCTACCGGATGAAGTGACAGTGGCCGCTTGGGAGAGAGAGTTTGCCCGAATCGAATCCATTGATCCAAGTAAGATTGACAACTGTCCTGCCATCAAGGGTTCCACCAGTACGGAGTTTTCTGACGATCGCTCGGTCTTGATCGTCCAGTACGCTTAAGTTGGGTCAATACAACCATGCCTCACTCGGCTTGTCGACGCTGGGCATTCAGCAGATCACGAATCTTTTCCCGAGCAGCCTTTCGTATACCATTGAGAGGCTTGCGCACCTCATCACCCAAACCCATCGAACTTACCGCAGGACCCAAAGTCAACCGACCACTTGTATCTTTACCATTCTCCCACTGGAAAGAGACGCTAGTACGGTAGAAGACTGTATTGCCTAGATACTGTGAAAGGCAGCTAACGTCAGTAACCAATAGAATTCTGGGGAGTGGGGTCTCTGTTTCCTCAGCCAAGGGTTGTAGCTCAGCCTTCTCAATTTCTTCAACCAGGATTTGATCAACGTTTCCAGCATTGAGTCCAATTCGTCCACAGCGGCTTTCTACCTGACTGCTGTAGGACAACGTCTCGTTGCGGAAGTATTCTCGCAACAGGCTATTCGCATTGATCTTCGAAGCCTCATGAGCTGAAAGGGTGCTTGCCCAAAACAAGAGTCCCAGCCCAACACACAGCGAAACACTTCGAAAAACTTTCATAGCGTTCACTTCTTTGAAACTGTCAACGAATTGATCTACACCCACTCTCAGCAACAACACTGAGATCGTCAACTTTGATCGAAGATGCTCAGATCACAATCCAGCACAGTCGCTACCAAATGAACTCGGTCTTCTTCTCCACCATTGAAGGCATTGTGATAGCGAGTATTGTTCGTGAGCCAAACAGAACCGTCTGCGGGCATGTGATGGTTGACCTCTTCAATCACCATGTGGGCGCCAGGATTGGTAATGATTGGGATATGAAGTCTGGGCTCTGGATCACGATGCCAACTCAGGGTAGTGCGGGGGAGCTTCCAAAGCAGGCGGATTCGGCCCAACTTGTAGCGGGAAATCAAGGTGTCGTAGATCTCCTTGAAGTAGGTATCTTCAAACAATTTGACGAACTCCGAATAATTCTCTTCATCAATTGGAGCATCACGTTGCACCTCAACCCCAGTATGATCAGGCTTGGTCCAGAACAGACCGCGAACATTCCCACCTGTGATTGAGTTGGGATCACCAGGAATCTGGGTTAGGCAAATGGCGTTGATGTCTCTTTCACCAAGAGGAGACTGCCGAGCCACCCTGGAATCCACCTCCTGCAGGGCCTCCTGCATCTGCTGAAGATCGAACTGTACATCTGGCAGTCGATAGAAACCTTTGGGCATACCATCAATCTCCGAACTTGATCCCTTGAGCCAAGGGAAGTGACTTTCCATAATTGATCGTAATTGTAATCCGACGCATGTATTGCTTCCAGGCATCAGAACCCGATTCCCGTCCTCCGCCTGTCTCCTTTTCTCCTCCAAAAGCGCCACCAATTTCTGCACCGCTGGGGCCGATGTTCACATTGACAATCCCACAGTCTGATCCAACTGCCGCGGTGAAGGTCTCAGCTTCCTGCAGGTTGTCTGTGAAGATACAGGAGCTCAGGCCCTGGGGAACCCCATTGTGGAGTTGAATCGCTTCCTCTTACTTGGAATATTTCAAAACGTAGAGGATAGGAGCAAAGGTCTCGGTTTGAACCAGTTCACATTGCGTGGAAGCCTCTACAATCGCCGGACGTACCAGACAATCACCCAATGATTCACCACCATGAACGATGTATCCTTTCTCACGTGCTGAGGACAGAGCTGACTGCATCCTTTCAACCGCTGCCCCATCGATCAATGGACCAACCAGAGTTTCTGCATTGAATTGATCACCCACTGGCAAACTGGCATAAGCTGGTTTGAGTTTGGTTAACAAATCATCGTAAACCTGCTCCTGCACAATTAGGCGACGTAAAGTTGTGCAGCGTTGACCAGCAGTCCCAACTGCCCCGAATACAATCCCTCGAACCGCAAGATCCAAGTTACCGTGCTTGCTAACAATCATCCCGTTGTTTCCACCGAGTTCGTAAAGCGCCTTCCCCAGTCTTGCGGCAACCCGCGGAGCCAGAGTTTTTCCCATTTCGGTGGAACCTGTCGCGCTGAGCAGACTAATCCGTGCGTCATCAGCCATCCACTCCGCTTGCTCTTTATGCCCTTCGACCAATTGCAAAAGATCCTCAAACCCTTCCCCCGGCATACAGTTTTGTACCGCCTGATCCCAGGCCTGCTTACAAGCGGCAGTGACATGCAACGCCTTGGGAGAAGCTTTCCAGACCACGCTGTTCCCACAAACGATGGAGAGACAATGGTTCCAGGCCCAGACGGCACAGGGGAAGTTGAACGCGGTGATCACTCCAATGATCCCCAACGGATGATAGGCTTCCTGTAGCTTGTGTTCTGGACGCTCACTGGCAATCGTCAGCCCATAGAGTTGCCGCGAAAGCCCCACTGCGAAGTCACACATGTCGATTGCCTCCTGCACTTCTCCCAAAGCTTCCGCCCGGATTTTCTTGGCATCCGTCATGATGCATTGGGCAATGCCTTCTTGAGATTCGCGCAATTGATTGCCAAAGACTCTCAACAATTCTCCTCTTCTTGGAGCTGGGATTTCTCTCCACTTGTGCTGAATAGCTGTTGCTTTTTCTAGAATCTGGTCGTAGTGGGATTTAGTAATGGAATTCATAAGCTATATTTCTACTGGGGCCTTGGAGAAGCGCTGAACTTTTACAAATTCACTGAACGGGGAGACCTTGATTTTGAGTAGTGATGAATAATGGAATTCTCTCGCAGCTATCGAGGAGAAAGCAAGACCGTCAATAATGGGAAGGAAGGAAATAATTTGTTAGGAAGATTTCGGGGTGAGGAAATAGAACCCGATGATCCTTTATGCCGGCTAGCCCTTCAGAAATTTCAACTATGAATCAAATTCATAATTCCGGTGCTCATCTCCTCATAGTTTCGGTTGTTCGGTAGGTCTCCCTTGATCGCAAAGTCATCCATTACAATGATACGGTCTGCAAGGGTGATGATTTCCGGCATATCGGAGGTAATTAAGAGAATAGAAGTCCCCTGATCCGCCAGTTCCCGAATCAACTCATGTAGGTAGGCCTTGGTCTTGATGTCGATTCCAACAGACGGTTCATCAACAATCAGGATCTCCACTTGAGCAGCCAACCACTTGGCTACGGAGATCTTCTGCTGATTGCCTCCGGACAAATTCCCCACCATCTGTGCCAACGAAGGTGTCTTGACCTCCAGCTTGTCAATCGAAGGAGAGACTCGGTTGGTGACCTGCTGATCGGAGAGCCAACCCAACTTGGAGCAGATCTTTCTCCAGACGGTGATGCCTGAATTCTGCAACACGTCATGCTGTAGGATCAAACCCTCTGACTTTCGATCCTCGCTCAGATAGCCAATCGCGTAGCGATCCCTTGCAACAGACACCCCAGAGACATGAATTGCCTTGCCGTCCAGCAGGTACTCTCCCTTGGTCATTCGGAAATAGCCAATCAATGACTTCGCCAACTCGCTGCGTCCCGCCCCAATCAATCCATAAAATCCAAGAATCTCCCCCAGATACAGTTGAAGATTCAGATCTTGATGTCCCGCTTCTGTACTGACTTGACGTAGCTCCAATTTTGGACTTTGTCGATTGACTTCACGGGTTTGCCAGGCAGGAATCTGTTCCTTTCGCCCAATCATCAGTTGGACCAGATCCTGTCGGTCGTACTGAGCAATTGGCTGACTAGTACAAGTGTTCTGACCATCTCGCAAAACGGTCAGGTAATCACAAATTTGCAGTACCTCTTCAAGCTTGTGGCTCACAAAAACAATTGTCACCCCATCCTCCTTGAGCTTCTGCAATAGGGAGAAGAGCTTCTCTGTCTCATGGGGGGTCAAGGAAGCCGTCGGCTCATCCATGAGCAGGACACGTGATTTCTGTGAAATCGCCTGTGCGATTTCCACGAGCTGCATCTTGGCAACAGAAAGCTGTTTTACTGGAGTTTGGGGATCCAGGTCCAGTCCCACAGCCGCAAGCCAGGGTTTGGCCTCCTCATGCAGTTTGGGATAATCCACCCAGCTCCAGGCTTTTGCTCCTAAGCGATCAAGAAAGAGATTTTCTCCAACCGAGAAACGCGGGATCAAGTGACGCTCCTGGTGTACCACAGCAATTCCTTGCCGACGGGCTTCCTTAGTATCTGAGAAGCTCACAGCTTGTCCAAGCAGTTTTACACTCCCTTCATCAGGTTGATACACACCCGTTAAGATCTTGATCAGCGTGGACTTGCCTGCTCCATTTTCTCCGAGCAGGGCGTGAATTGAACCAGCATGCAGCTCAATTTCTACATTCTGTAGAGCCTGTACACCAGGGAAGCTCTTGGAAATACCAGAGGCCTTCAGGGTGATCTGCTGAGACATCAGGCTGGTTTTGAAAAGAGAGTGAGGCGCAGATCACGCAGTCGATTGATCCCAACCGCCCAAAGGATCAAGAGGCCCAGAAAGATTTGTACGATGAAGGGATCAATTTCAAAAAGGACTAAAGCTTGGGTGATGATGGCGATGGTGGTTACGCCCAACAGAGTGCCAATCACGTTGACATGCCCCCCAGCTAGCACAGCCCCGCCAATCACCGGTGCGGCAAAGGAGAGGATCAACCAATCATCGCCAATCGTTGGTTGTCCAATCTGTAACCGAGCTACGACCATCATTCCAGCAACGGCAGCTAGCAGGCCCGACAAGGCATGGGTGCCAATCACGATGTTTCGTACGGAAATCCCCACCAGACCGGCTGCAGTTGGACTTGCACCAACCGCCAAAACATGGCGTCCAAACCGCATCCTGTTTAACAGAAACCAAACACCAATGAGAGCTAGCAAAGCAGGCAAAATCAACAGGGGTAAAGTTCCAATAAAGCTACTATTTCCAAAAGATTTTACTGACTCTGCTACTCCATAAAATGGTTGTGCTTCCGTAATACCGAGGTTGATTCCCTTGAAAACAGAGAGGCTCGCCAAGGTGATGATAAATGCAGAGATACCAGTGAAGGCGATGATCACTCCATTAAACAAACCTGCTGCCAAGCCAATTAGCAAACCCACGAGTACCGCAAGTGGAATCGGCAACTGGAAAACGTCCATCAATCCAGCAAAAGAGATGGCTACGAGTCCGCCGATTGCACCCACCGAGAGGTTCATCTGGCCGATCCCCACAATCAGCATTTGCGCCAAGGCAATCACCATGTTGACAGAGATCGCAGCGAGCAAAATCTGTATGTTGAAGGGAGTCAGAAAACTAGGCTTGAGGTAACCAATCAGTATGATAGCCAGGGTCACAACCAACAACAGTCCCGACCACTCAGCCTTCAGAAGTTTTTGGAGTGGCATCAGAATGCCCTAAATGAAGCGGTTTTGAAGCAGAACAACATTTCGCAGCTTCTCCAGAAGAACAGCGCTGAGTAATAAAGCCCCCAGTACGGCTTGCACCCAGAACTCACTGACTTGCAGTAACAATAGACCGTTGGTGAGTAAGCTGACTAGGACAGCTCCGAAAAAGGTGCCCAACACTGAGACCTTTCCTCCACTCAACAGGGTACCTCCGAGAACCGGTGCCAGAAACGCAGGCAATAGCCAGTCCTGACCGATATGCCCTGTCATTGAAGGAATCGCCGCCCCAGTACGACAGGTCAGCATCGTGGCTGCCAACGCGGCCAACAGACCAGAAAGGGCGTGGCACAAGATGAAGGTGCGTTTGACGTTGACTCCGGAGAGTTCAGCAGCAGTCGGATTGGCACCAGCTGCCAGCATGTTACGGCCCAAGCTGGTGTAGCGATAGAGGACAGCCAACATAATGGCGACTCCCAAGCTGATCAACAGCAGCGGAGAGAGATAGCCATAAATTTTATTCCGGCCAAAGGTGGCAACCTCGGGTGGCAGATTACGAAAAGCTTCTGCCTGCGTCAGCCAGATCATCAAGCCAAAGTAAACACTCATCGTGGCCAAGGTGATGATGAAGCTATGAACCCCTGTCCGTACGACCATTACTCCGTTGACTGCTCCCAGCAATCCACCACCCAACAGCAGTAGAATCAAAGCAATCGGGAGATTGCTCCCCATCCCTTCAATCAGCCAGCCACCAAACATTACCGCCGACACACCGATTGAGCCTACGGAGAGATTCAGCCCTCCTGTAACAATCACCACCATCATCGAAAAGCCAATCACTACATCAATGGAGATGTTGCGACCCAGTGCATACAGGTTGAAGCGAGAGGTAAAGCCAGTGGTCAGCAGCGCAAAGATCGTGGCAAACACGAGTATCAGGAACAACAGACCAAACTCATTGGAAAAGAAAAAATTCCTTATTGATGAGCGGTCACGGCTGTTCGTTGAGAGTGATGATTCTTGCGCTGATGCCATTCAGGATTCTCTTCAGAGAGTCCCAAGGAGGCTCATCACCTCCAAGGAAAACTCAGTTACAGACTAGGTAGGTTGATTCAAAGGAAGCCATCAAGTCCTTAGTGACCGCTTCCATCGCCCCGATGTAGGTATCGACCTTGTCACGACCGACGAAAGCCGTTCCACTGTCAATAAACTGATTGGTCAGTGCTGTCGATTTGAAGGGGGCATTCTGGTTGACCTTACAGCCACTTCGTAGCTTGTTCATTGCAAAGGAACCGATGTAGCCCTGACCATATGGGTTCTGCAACATGGTGCCGTGTACGTAGCCGTCCTTGATTGCCTTGAGTACAACCTCATCATGATCAATACCCACCATCTTGATGCGCTTATCTCCAATCTTCCGCAATGAATTGGCAGCCACGACCGCAGGAACCCAGGCAGTCGTTACGATCCCATCAACCTTGTCCGCTTGTGCCGCGAGGAAGGCATTGATTTTCTCTTCGGCTGGCTCTGGAGCGTCAATATCCGCAATCACTTGAATGACTTCCACCGCTCCACCGGTTTCATTGGCAGCCTTCTGCACCGCATCGATTCGCAGTTGAGTGTTGGGATCTACTAAAAACCCCGTAAAGTGAGCGATTTTGCCTTTTCCACCAAGGGTCTTAATCAACTCCTTGGTGCCTAGGTACGCTGAATTACCGGTATCTGTTCCCAAGCAAAACACTGCAGGGGTAGGTTGCTTCAGACAACCAGCCAAGGCAATGACGGGTGTTCCTTCCGCGGTCAATTCGCTCGCAATTGAGTTCGTACCCACGGGATCCCCAGGGAAGATCAGGAACCCGTTGTAGCCCTGGGTCAGCAGGCTTTCCAGCAACTGATTCTGTTGGCTGAGCTCCCATTTCTGTGGAACACGATAGTCTGCACCTGAGAGACCGAAGTCACGCTTGGCGTCCTGTCCAGCTTTTTCCCATGCTGCAAAGTACGGATGTGGTCCACCAGGCACCAGTGCCACTCGAGTGTCGGAGGCCAAAACGGGGGAAGCAGTCAGACAGGCCAGGGTGGTCCCTAACAGGCAATTTTTCAAAGTTCGAAAACTTTTTCGTCCAAATTCCTGAAAAACATTCTCTTGGGTCATGTTCATTCCTCTGTTCGAGATGAATCGAAAGTTATGGGCATGCGAACGCCCGACATAAGCAATGATTCAACAGTCCATTGGGAATCACGCTCTCTGCAACCACTCATCCTGAGATATGATTCGAACAAGCGAATTGGTCTGTGGGGAACTTATTGAATTTTTGGCTTCTGTCAACCGATTTCTTGGTCTGACAAGATCCAACTGGCTGTGATGACTAAGAAATTACTGATCTGCCTTCAAGACGCTACCAAATGCCCTGGCGCAATTTCTTGAAGATGAAGTGGGGTAGGCTGTTCGTGAAGTTTGAAAATTGGGGATTCCGGTTCTGCTGAAGTTTCTCTACGAGGTTGGGCACGCTCAACCTCCGGGTCAGGAATGGGCACTGCCGATAGCAACCTTTGTGTGTAGGAATGTTGTGGATCGCGAAGTACAGCATCACGGTATCCATGCTCCACGATTTGCCCAAGACGCATCACGGCGACCTCATCGGCCATTTGCTCGATCACAGCCATGTCATGACTGATAAATAGATAAGCAAGGTCATCCTCCTGCTGAAGTTCCTTGAGCAGTTCAAGAACTTGAGCCTGAATCGAAACATCAAGGGCAGAAACACACTCATCGGCAATGATCACTTTGGGGGAGAGAGACAAGGCTCTAGCGATACAGATACGTTGACGTTGGCCACCAGAAAACTCATGTGGATAACGTTCGATAGCATCTCTGGAGAGTCCAACCCTTTGAAAAAGATAAGCCACTCGATCTTTCAGCTCTGTCCCACGGGCAATCCCGTGTACTACCATTGGTTCTCCCACCTGATCTCCAACTTTCATCCTTGGATCTAGCGAGGCTCCTGGATCTTGAAAGATCATCTGGATGTTCCGTAGCACTCTTTGCATCTGAGGACGACTGAGTCCAGCAATCGAGTCACCGTTTAGCTGGATCTTTCCAGACCAGGGCACCAGTCCCATCATCGCCTTGCCAATAGTAGACTTGCCACAACCAGATTCCCCAACAAGCGCAAGGGTTGAACCGGCCCGGATGGAAAGCGAAACATTTTCAACAGCATGAATTCGAGCCACCGGGCGATTAAACACTCCTCCTCGAATATAGAAATGAACCTTGAGATCCTTGATTTGCACAACACTCTCAAGGGTAGTCGGCAGAGGTTCCTTGGGCTCTGAGGAACCGAGACGCGGAACAGCCTTCAACAAAGCTTGTGAGTAGGGGTGGACTGGCTTGCTGAACAGTTGTCGAACTGCAGCAGTCTCCACTTCTTGCCCTTCCTTCATCACCAACACACGATCTGCCATCTCGGCAACCACTCCCATATCATGAGTGATCATCAGCAACCCGGTGTTGTGCTCTTTCTGAAGGCTGCGCATCAACTCAAGAATTTCAGCCTGTACCGTTACATCAAGCGCCGTAGTTGGTTCATCGGCAATTAGGATCTCTGGATCACAGGCTAGGGCCATGGCGATCATCACTCGCTGGCGCATACCCCCGGAGAGCTCGTGAGGATATTGCTGAAGGCGCTGTTCCGGTTCTGTCAGGCGAACATCTTTGAGCAGGGCCAGGGCTCGATCTGGGGCTTCCTGCCGGCTGCACTGCCCGTGCTCCAACAAGGTTTCACAAAGTTGTTTTTGAACCGTACTGATTGGATTGAGAGAGGTCATCGGCTCTTGGAAAATCATCGAGATCCGGGCAGCCCTGATTTTCCGATACTGACGTTCAGAGAGGCGAGTTAGCTCAAGATTACCCAGTTGAATGGATCCCCTGGAGATCCGGGCCATCGGTTTTGGTAACAATCCCATGATCGCTAGGGCCGTCATGGATTTACCAGATCCGCTTTCCCCAGCCAGGCAGAGTGTTTCCCTACGGCCCAACTCAAAAGAGAGTCCGTCAAGGATTGTTTTTGCTCCAGTCGGGGTAGCGACCTGAACATGCAGATCCTGGACGGAGAGGAGACTCCCTCCAGGATCTGGAACTTGAGAAGAGTCAGAAACTTGAGGGGAAGTCACTCGAAGACCACCCTGGGGAAGTAAAAGGATACTACCCAGTTGGGCATGTCTACGATCTCAGAAATCCGCAGATCACCACAAACTGAGCAGAGTAGATATACCTCCACCGCACTTAGTCCATGGGTCGCAGAGAGCAAGTCAATCATGCTGGAGACAGCGTTCCCGGCACTGGACATCAAGTCTGGTCCGATCCCAGTAGTTACTTCATAACCCTTGGAATCCAGATGTCGAGTGACTGGCCCTGGTGTGGTGAAACGCGGGTTCGCCAATGGAGTCTGCTTGATCAGGTCCACACGAAAATCCACATTCATTGGACTCTCAATGGCTGTTCCGCAGACTTCACCATCGCCTTGGGCAGCATGAGTATCCCCAATCGACAGCAGCGCACCTTTGAACTCCACCGGCAGGTAGAGCGTTGTTCCGCTGGTCAAGTCACGGATGTCCATGTTGCCACCCATCCGTCGTGGAGGGACGACTGAGTGCAGTCCATCCTCGGCTGGGGCTAACCCAATAGTACCTGCAAAGGGTTTGAGAGGGATGCTGGCAATATCGGAATAAACCGCAGGAGCCATTTCCTTGGGATCATACTTCCAGACCTTCAGGAAAGGTTCCTTGAACTGGTCAGCTAACAAGCCAAAGCCCGGAATATTGGCTGTCCAACCGAAGCCTGAAGGATGAAAGCCTTCAATCTCAAGTTTGAGCACATCCCCAGGTTCTGCACCATCAACATAAATTGGGCCGGTAACAGGATTTACCTTCCCAAAATCAAGATTGGGGACATCAGCTGTCGTGCTTTGGGGAGTGAACTGCCCTGCTGAGCTGTCCAGACATTCCAAGTGCAGTCGATCCCCAGGAGCCACCATAACAGCGGGTGAGAACGAGTTGTCCCACCCGAAGTGATGATTGGCGCCATGAATGGTGTGATCACGATTCTGGCACATGAGAATTTACTTAGCTTGTGTTGAGAAGATGTAGTCGTAGTTGACGGGGATGTGAACCGGATCTACAAAGAGCGTCCCATCACCATCGATCTTTTCAGAGCGGAAGGTGAAGCGTTGTTCATTGAAGACAGGGACCCACGGCGCATCATCCATGATATCAACGTAGATTTGTCGCCAGGCAGCTTCTCGTTCCGCGGTCTTGGAGGGATCTGTCATCGAATCCGCCTCAGCGGCTCGAGCATCCAGCGCTTCATTACAATACCAGGACCAGTTCCATCCACCCTGAACAGCACCGGCACAACCCAAGATGGGACCATAGAAGTTGGAAGGGTCAGGGAAGTCAGCAATCCAGGCCATTCCTCCAGACCAGATCATTGGTGCCTGGTCGGGTTCACCACCTGCTGCAATCACGTTGGCTTGGGCTAGATTGCGGATCTCAGCCTTGATCCCGATCGCCGCCAAATCCTGTTGAATCGCTTGGGCAATTCTTGGATTTGGATCGGTGTTGTACACAAACAGTTCGGTTGAAAAACCATTTGCCAATCCAGCATCCGCCAGCATCTTCTTGGCACCGTCTTGATCAAAGGGGTACCCTTTGTAATCCTTGGCATAACCGGGCATAGTTGGAGGTAGCGGTTGGTTTGCTGGAACAGCGCGTCCATTGATGATGCGGACGATACGCTCCTTGTTGATCGCCATGTTGACAGCCTTGCGAACCATCACATTGTCAAATGGAGCCATTCGGGTGTTCATCGTGATGTAACCCGTATGGAGCTGCCCTCCTTCGATTACGTTTTTGGACTGGTTGGGATCGTTCATCACCTGCATGAACTGCGCAGGAGGAATACCATCCCCCAATGTATCTGCCATCCCTTGCTGCAAGCGGAGCAAAGCCACCATCGGTTCTAGTCCAATCTCAAAAGTCACACTCTCCAGCTTGGGCACTCCAGCTCTGTGGTATCCGTCAAAAGCTTCGAAAACGACACGTTGCCCGGGAGTCCACTCTGCCAACTTGAAAGCACCGGAGCCGACTGGCTTTCGACCGAAATCTTCACCTGCAGCATCAACTGCTTCCTTGGGGACAATTGAAGCAAAGTTGAGGGCCATCACGTGCAGGAATGTAGCATCCGATCGAGAAAGTCGGATTTCTATGGTCTTGTCATCGATCACCTTCACACCGGAAAGACCAGAATCCTGCCCAGCATTCCAGGAATCAAAACCGTCAATCATTCCAAAGAAACCTGCACCAGGGCTTTGAGTTTTTGGATTCGTCACACGCTCCAGTGAATACTTGACATCTGCAGCTGTGATCTCTCGACCGTTATGAAATTTGATTCCGTTCTTTAATTTAAAGACGTGCACCATCCCATCTGCTGAAATGGTGTTGCTCGCGGACAGCTCATTCCGCAGCTGAGTACTTCCAGGCTCGTATCCCATCAAGCCATCAAAGAGACTCTTGATCATGGACCAGTTTTGCCAGTCATAGCCAATTGCAGGATCTAGCGTCGCAACATCATCCTTGTACGTAACGGTCATGGAGCCACCCTGAGGGGCATTTTCATTGACTTGGGCGAGCGCCACATTACCAAACAGGGCAAGTCCGGTGAGACCAGCCAGGAACAGCTTAAACATATTTATCCTTGAATGGGGTTACTTGATCTTGATTCGCGGATCGATCCACGGTGCGATCAAGTCAGCCAACAAATTACCCAGCACAATTGCTGTGGCAGAAACAATCGTGACTCCCATAATGACTGGGATGTCAATTCGCTGAATGGCCTGCCAGGCAAGTTGTCCTATGCCTGGCCAACCAAACACACTCTCCACAACAACAATCCCAGACATGAACAGGCCGATGTCAATACCAACCATGGCAATGATTGGCAGGATTGCATTGGGAATTACATGTCGCACAATGACTTGGCTCTGGGCAATTCCCTTTGCTCGGGCCGTTCGGACAAAGTCTTGATGCAGGACATCAATCATAGAAGAGCGCATCATGCGCGAGTACCACCCAGCGCCCAGCAGGCCTAGGGTGAGAGACGGAAGGATCAGGTGTGCAAAGGTCCCGTAGCCTCCGATCGGTAGCCACTGGAACTGAATAGAAAAGAAATATAGCAACAGAATTCCAATCACGAACTGAGGTGCTGAGATTGAAACAAAACTGAAGATCATCAGTGCTTGATCTTCAAACTTGTTGCGGCGTAGGGCAGCCACAATCCCGACGGTCAAACCAAGGATCAGCTCGGTCACAATTGCAGAAATCATCAGTAACAGGCTCGCAGGTAAGCGACCGGCAATCAATACGCTGACTTCCGCTTTCTGCAAGTAACTGCGGCCCATGTCGCCCTGAACCAGATTCCCAAGGTAGCGAAAATACTGAATCATGACCGGATCATCCAGTCCCAGTTGGGCTCGGATGTTTGCAACCGTCTCGGCAGTGGCACTTCTACCAGCAATCTGTCGTGCTGGATCAGCTGGAATTAGGTAGAGCAGAATGAAAGTGACCAGTGAAATTCCCAGCAGGATCAGTCCACTCTGCAACAGCCGACGGAGTACATAATTCCGCATCAGTGACGGCCCTTCAAGGTAGGATCTAGAATATCCCGCAGAGCGTCTCCAACCAGATTGAAGGCCAGGGCCAACAGGAGAATGGCGACCCCTGGAAAAAAGACCAACCAGGGAGCTGTGTTGAAATAGGTTTGGTTCTCAAAGATGATGTTTCCCCACGATGGAGTGGGTGGCTGAACTCCAACACCTAGAAAGCTGAGGGTTGCTTCCAGCAAGACTGTTGTTGAGATTCCAAGTGTGCCAAATACAATGATCGAAGAGAGCAAATGTGGGAGTAAGTGGCGAAACAGGATCCGAAATGGGCTCGAGCCAATCGCTTTCTGTACCTGAATGAATTCTCTCTCGGCCAGGGAACGAGCTTCGGTGTAAACCACCCGGGCCATCTGGACCCAATTCACCATTGCGATCACCAAGGCCACAATCAACAGGCTCGGCTTGAAGATGGCCGCAAGCACGATGGCCAGCAGTAAAGCTGGAAAGGCCATCATAAGATCGGTGAAGCGCATCAACACCATTCCCAACCAACCTCCAAAATAGCCAGCTAGAACCCCGACAAAAGCGCCCATCACGACGGCAATTCCATTGGCCAATACGCCAATGATGAACGAAGTTCTGGTGCCTAAAATCAATCGTGAGGCCAGATCTCGTCCAAGTAGGTCCGTACCCAATGGGAATTCACCACCTGGAGGAAGAGGCTCGCCCATCAGCGTTAATCCATCAAAACTTTGTTCAAAGGGATCATGAGGCATCAGCCAAGGGGCAAAGGCTGCTGCGAACAGCATCAACAGGATCACAGCGATCCCAAACACAGCGCTAGGCCGATTAAAAAGCTGGCCAAAAATGTTCAACATATAGTCGCCAGCCTTGGGAAGGTGTAACCTGTTACTTTTTTGTAGACTGCCGGAAAGGCAATAATCATCGAATGATGCTTTCTAAGGAAAGCGTATGGCTTATTGAGAATGGGCATGCTTCATTTGAAGAGAGTTTCGTTTCTATCATTTAGGGAAATCAAGCCGAGTGCAAGATCATATCGATTAAATTATATTCATAAGAAGAATTTTTCTGTGAAAATTTAAAAATAATTTTGATTAAATTATTTAAAAAATAAATTATTGACTAATTTTTAATCGTTATTTCTTTCTAAAATTGAAAAAACCCGCTATTGAGACATCAGAATGACTATTTACCAACCAGAGAAAATTCGTGGAATGCTCCTCGGGATGTATATCGGGGATGCCCTCGCCATGCCCGTTCATTGGTACTACGACACCAAAGCCCTTCAACAAGACTACGGTCCGATCTGTAACATGGAGGCGCCCAAGGAATTTCATCCTAATTCTCTGCTGCACCTCTCCAACACAGGAGGTCATGGTCGTGGCAAACAGCAAGGCAGCATCGTGGGAGACGTGATCCTCAAAGGACGAAAGGAATTCTGGGCTAAACCCAAGCTTCACTACCACCATGCTCTTAGAGCCGGAGAAAACACCCTGAACCTGCAGTGTCTGCGGGTCTTATTGCGTAGTTCTCTTCCTGATTACTCAGCAGATAGATTTTTGACGGCCTACATTGATTTCATGACTACTGCGGGCACTCATCAGGACACCTATGCTGAGTCTTTTCATCGAGATTTCTTCGCCAATTGGGCCAAGGGCAAACCGGCTGAAGAATGTGCTGGTGTTGAGGATCACAACACGGCGTCTGTTGGAGGTCTGGTTCTGCTTCCTCCGGTTCTCGTCAAATCAATGGGAGATTGGTTGACAATTCGCACTCAACTTCGACTGACTCATCGATCTCCAAAGCTGGAACACTACGCAGAACCTGTAATGGAGCTGTTACACACACTGCTTCAGCAAGAGCACTCAGCTAACCTTCGGGACCAGACGCTGGAAGCCACTCAACCACTCGGACTTCGCTTGCCCAAATTGCTCGAAGAAGCGGATCGTCAAAACTGGCAGGACCAGGAAGTCATCGGCCCAATTTTCAGTCCTGCGTGCTACATCGAGCACTCTGTTCCTTCCGTACTTTATCTACTAGCCAAGTATGAAAATGATGCAGAGCAGGCCTTGATCGCCAACACAGAAACTGGGGGGGACAACTGCCATCGTGGAGCCATCCTTGGAGCACTTCTCGGAGCTGCGGGGGGGACAAGCGTTTTCCCAAGCCGATGGATCGAACAGCTTCACGACCGTACCACGATTCTGGAAGAAATCGAGCATTTCATTGAATCTATCCATTGACTGAGAAGGGATGCGCTCTGATCCCCTTTTTCATACAAAGTGTTCGCGGTGGCAGGAATGTATGACGATCAATTGATCGAAACACTACGGCAAGGAGCAATTGGGTTACTCGATGAATGGGGGCTGGATCCCCAAACCAACGTTGAATTGCTGACCATCTCGGAGAATGCAACTTTTCGTGCAGAAGAGCCAGAAACTGGACGCCAGATCGTGCTCCGGGTTCATCGACCCGGCTACCATAGCCAAAAAGAAATCGAGTCCGAGCTGGATTGGATCGTAGCCTTGCGTCAAGAGGGGATTGTCGAAACCCCAGAACCTCTTGTAGTCAAAAATGGCAAACATCTGACCAGCTTCGAAATGCAGGGAGAGCAACGTTTCGTGGCGGCTTTCGCTTTTATGACCGGAGTTGAGCCTTCTCCAACAGAAAATCTGAACAGTGGCTTTGAGCAACTAGGAGCCATCAGCGCCCGACTACATCAACATGTTCGAACTTGGAAGCGACCATCTTCCTTTGTCCGCAAGATTTGGAATTTTGACACTACAGTCGGTCCAAAGCCTCACTGGGGAGACTGGCGAGATGCACCAAAATTGACAAAGGATGGGGAACAGTTGTTGGAAAGAACCTGCCTGCAATTGAAACGTCAACTCAATGTGTTTGGCGAGGGACCAGACCGATTCGGATTGATCCACGCCGACCTACGGCTCGCAAACCTCCTCGTCGAAGGAGAAAGCTTGGGGATTATTGATTTTGATGACTGTGGTTTTGGCTGGTTTGGTTATGATTTCGCGGCTGCCGTTAGTTTCTTCGAACATGAACCCATTATTGCTGAATTGGAAGATTCTTGGATTCAAGGCTACCGAAGCGTTGCCCCATTTAGCGAAGAAGACGCGCGGATGCTTCCCACTTTTGTGATGCTTCGCCGGTTATTACTAACCGCTTGGATTGGTAGTCACTCTGAGACGCCAACAGCACAGGATGTGATCGAAACGTACACAGCTGGGACCTTGGTGCTAGCCGAAGATTTTCTAACGAGAACCTAGCCCTCCTGCATCACCGCAACTACGGTTTTCCTGTTCTCTCGATACCAGACAAAAATACCCGAAGCGACGATCACAAAGGCGCCAAGATAAGTGAAGATATCAGGTAACTCATCAAAAACATAAAATCCCCAGAAACTGCTGTACAACAAGCCAAAATAAGAGAAAGGTGCCAAGATCGAGGCCTGAGTGTAGCGCAGGGCAAAGATTAGCATCAGATGCCCGATTCCCCCAATGATTCCAAAACTGGACAGAATCGGCAGATCCTCCATCGCAATCGGTTGCCACTTTGGAATTACCAGTACCGAGGCGATGACTGTTCCAATCAGAGCAGTGTAGAGAAAATTTGTCCAAGGCGACTCTTCTGATCCTAGAAAACGTGTCGTAATCGAGTAGCCGGCAAAACAGCTAGCTGCCACGATCGGTAGCAGTGCGTAGGGAGTAAAGACCTCCGTACCTGGGCGAATGATGATTAATGCTCCGAGCAGACCGATGGTGACGCCCACCCAACGTGGCCAGCTGACTTTTTCCTTGAGAATCAGAAAGGAGAGGCAGGTGATCAGCAGCGGAGCTACCTCAAAGATGGCAAACAGTTCAGCCAACTTCAGATAGGGTAGCGCTGAGAAAAAGGCTAATGTTGCACCAAACAACAGCCCTGATCTCAGAATCTGTAGCCTGAGATACCGGGTCTTCAGCAAGCGTGCTAAAAAGGGCGCAAGGACTACCAGGGACCAAAAACTCTGACTACAATAACGAGCCCAGACCACCTGAAAGGGATCATAATGCGCGCTCATCATCTTGGCGATGGTGTCCATACAGCTGAAGGCAAAACTCGCCAGAATCATTAGCAAAATGCCCTTATAGACAGGGCGCGCCTCGGTCCAATAGTGTACCAGAATCAACAGGATACTCGGTGAAGCAGACGAATTGATCACCATTCAAATCAAGAGGATCAATCGGATGAGGGTCTGCGAAAAACGGAATTCAGGAGGAAAATATCAGGAGGGAAGCGTTCATCCGCTCTTCAGGCGATAGTCTTCTCCGCCACTTTCAGCCATAACGTAACGCCCGTTCGGTAGGTCGTTCTCATTCACCTTCGCAGCAATTTCCTCTGAGGGCAACTCATAATGCTGCCAGCGTGCAGTCAGTCGTTCTCCAAGCACCGCTTCCGGCACCTCGAGCAGAACGGCCACATCGAACAACAACCTCAGTTGTGACCATGGCTCCTGCTGAAGTAGTAGATAGTTACCCTCCACCAAGATCACTGGTACTTTTGCAGGAATCAAACGAGCTCCAGCTCGGGCAATCTCCAAATCTCGATCAAAAACCGGCACTGCCACGAACTCTTCCTGCCTCTCGCGCAAACGTCGTAAAATGTGATAAAACCCCCACACATCAAAGGTCTGCGGAGCCCCTTTGCGTGGCCTTAAACCTGCTGGCACCAGGTACAGATCATCATAATGAAATCCATCCATTGGCAAAATCATCGCTTGCTCAGACTGTTCCTGATTCAGAGCGGATTCCAGTTCATCAGCCAGAGTGGATTTACCAGAACCGGGAGGCCCAGCCAATGCCACCAGGATTCTTCCCTGTGAGCTTCGTTGCTGAATCAATTCCTGTAATTTTTTGAGTTCAATTCTGGGTGCCATGGCCTTTTTAGTGAATTTTTTTAGAGAGAGATGGAAACTTTAGCTGGATTTGCCAGTAATTTGGAATCTAAATTGATGTTGTTCGATCACGAAAATTCATCATAGACGTCAATTACCACTTGCCTCAACTTGAAAGGAAATAATGGAAGAGGCCATGAAACCTGCAGAACTTCGTGAACTTGCTGCAGAGATCCTCAATGAGAACGACCGCGAGGGACGCTACACGATACCCACCAAAGGCTTGTATCCCTTCCAATGGAATTGGGACAGTTGCCTGACAGCCCTTGGCTGGACCTATCTGGACGAAGATCGCGCCTGGCGCGAAATCGAAACACTGTTTGAACACCAGTGGTCAGACGGCATGGTTCCACACATTGTCTTTCATGAACCAGACGATGGCTATTTTCCTGGCCCAGAAGTTTGGTCTACTGGCCGTTCAGTTCCTACCAGTGGCATTACTCAACCGCCTGTTGCCGGTTTTGTCCTGAGGCGTTTGTACCAACGCTGTGCCGACCCGGAAGAAATTGAAGAACGTATCGAAGACCTGGTCGACGCAGTTGATCGATGGCATGCCTGGTTTTTTGAAACTCGAGACCCACAGGGGGAAGGACTCGTATCCATAATCCATCCTTGGGAAGCTGGACGAGATAACTCGATTGACTGGGACGAAGCTTTTGAGCGAGTACCAACCGAAGGCATCACTGACTACGTTCGCCGCGATACTGAGCACGCTAATCCAGCACATCGCCCCACCAAGGCACAGTACGACCGCTACCTCTGGTTGGTGGAACACTTTCGCTCACTCGGCTGGGACAACAGCAAACTGCACGAGGCCTCTCCTTTTCAGGTGGTTGATCCAGGGTTTAATGCGATCTTGATTCGTTCCTGCTTTGACTTGGCCGCTCTGGCAGAAGAACTGGAAATGGATGATGTCGCTCAGCGCAACTATGCATGGGCTCGTCGAGGATTAGATGCCTTGGAGAATCTTTGGAGTGATCTGCACCGGCAGTATCTCTGTCAGGATCGAACGACAGGGCAACTGATTGAGAGTACTTCGATTGGAGGCCTCCTAGCAGTTTTTGCTCCCATTCGCCACATTCGGGCCCAAGCGATTGCTCAACGCATCGAGCAAATTTCCGCAGGATGCCGCTTCAGCATCCCTAGTCACGATCCAGCTGATGTACGGTTTGATGCCAAACGTTACTGGCGTGGGCCTGTCTGGCTAATCATCAACTACATGATCAATGATGGCTTGGAAGCCGCCGATTTAGAGGAGTCCAGCACGAAAATTGTGGACGATTCCCTGGAGTTGATTGGTTCAAGTGGTTTTGCCGAGTACTATGACCCCAAGACTGGTGAAGCTTGTGGAGGGGGACAGTTCACTTGGACCGCTGCAATGGTGCTGGAATTTCTTCAAGATCAGTAACATGCACATTGCCCTGATCGTGGCGCATCCGGATGATGCCGATATCTATTGTGGGGGTTCGGTAGCAGCTTGGCGATCCATGGGTTCCGAGGTAACGATCATGATCGCAACCGATGGTGCCAGGGGAGGAAATTATGATCCCCAAGAACTTGCACAGCTGCGCACCACGGAGGCAACCGCTGCTGCCGAAGTCTTGGACGCCAACCTGATTCAGTTGAATTTTCCAGATGGTGAACTCGCTCAGTCTGAAGAATTTGCTTCAAGGTTGACGGCTGAGGTGGTGCGCCTCAAACCAGATCTGTTGGTAGCGCATGCTCCCAATGACTATCACGCCGATCATCGAGCAGTCTCTGCTGGAGCACTCATTGCTGCAAGTTTTCGAGCTCCTGTACTTTGGGTGGATCCAATGATGGGTAATGATTTTCTACCAAACTACTACGTCGATATCACACCTTTTCAGGATTTGAAGGAGGGGGCTATTCTCTGTCACACTAGCCAGGGGCCAGAGCACTTTGTCGAAATGTCCCGAGTTCAAGGACGTTTCCGATCAGCCCAGTGTGGTCAACTGGGTGGCTTTGCTGAGGCCTTTCGCCATGATCCGATTCACCCCTTTGCGGATATCCGTTCTCTGCTTCCCCCTGCCCCTCCGCTTCAGCCGATTGTTGTCAAAAGCTCTTGCTGACGCTGACGCTCAAAAGCCAGTTCCAGTATTCCTCGAAAAAATCCATAGATGAAAAACGGTTGCGACTCCGAGCCTATAGGCTACCTTCGCGATGAAACTCAGTTAGGAATTAGGCATTCTCGTTGGAGATAGGCTTTTTGGGCCTATAGTTGATCAGGACAATTCCAGCGGAGATCAGCACCAGTGCACCCAGAATGGTAAAACTGATCGCTTCATCAAGGATGAGCCAACTGAAGATCACGCCGAATGCAGGGGTCAGAAAGCCAAAGGAGGCCATGTCTGAAGCAGGGTAAATGGTGAGAATCCAGAACCAAACAAGAAAACCACCAGCGACGACTATGACAACCTGAAAGCCGAGCATAAAGATGTGCATGGTTTGCAGATCTCGGATCCAGTCACCGAAGAGCAGCGAAAAGGGCAGCAACAGAATCGCTGAAACTGCCAGATTGTAAAGAAGCTGCATTTCGATACTCGCTTCTTTGAGTTTACTCACCCGCACCGAAAGCCCAATCCCAGCCCAACACATTGAGCCAAGAATGCTCATCATGTCACCAATCAAGCTGCCTGATTCCCCATCCAGTCCCCGATCAGAAAAAGCCCAAACCAGGCCCACCATGGAGATGATCAGTCCCAGAATCTTCTGAGAATTGAGTCGTTCCCCCTCAATCAGGAAATGAGCTCCGATTGCCATCCAGACGGGCATCGAGTACCAGAAGATCGAGTTGCGGGCGACGGTCGTCATGTCCAAGGCTAGGAAGAGAAAAATGAACTCAATTGAGAACAAGCAGCCAGTTAGGACTCCTGCCTTGAAAGTGCCATCGGTAACACTGATTCGCTTCCCCCTCCATAGAGCCCAACCTCAAACGACAAAAAAAGCAAACAGCGAGCGTAATCCTGCTTGAAAGACAGGCTGCATCCCTTCATTGACGACCTTGATCACCACCTGGTTCAAGCCCATCACCATCGCGAAGATCACGAGGACACTGCCGCCAAATAAATCGATATGGTCTTTTCGTTCCATCAATATTCTTTCATGATTAATATCTATCAGGTAACTTTTCCATCTTCTTCACCCTAAAGATCAACCTTAATAAACTTGTAATCAGAATTTCTAAATCGTTTAGATCAGGTTTCCTCATGGCTAATTATCAAGTAACTCCGCTTGTTCGGGGATTGCCCGCGACCGTCCCGTTTGTTGGACCAGAAACTCAGGAGCGTCTGCGGGGCAGCTCATTCCGGGCTCGAATTGGGGCAAATGAAAATGTCTTCGGTGCTTCTCCCAAGGTGTCCCAGGCTATGCAAGCAAGAGCTGATGAAGCTTGGATGTATGGAGATCCGGAGTTTTACGAACTGCGAGCTGCTCTTGCAGAACACTTGGGGGTAGGAATCGGCAACGTGATGGTCGGAGAGGGCATTGATGGTTTGCTCGGCTACCTTGTGCGAATGTTTGTGGAACCAGGTGATGCGGTCGTGACCTCGGCTGGAGCCTACCCAACCTTCAATTATCATGTCCAAGGATTTGGAGGGAATTTGCAATTCGTGCCATATCACGAAGACCGTGAGGATGGGGAGGCGTTGCTGGCTGCTGCAAAGAAAAACGAAGCCAAGCTGATCTACTTTGCCAATCCGGACAACCCGATGGGTAGTTGGTGGGATGCTGACTATGTTGAGTCAATGATTCAAGTAGTGCCTGAGGGTTCGCTGCTGATTCTGGATGAAGCCTATGGAGAGTTCGCCCCAGCAGGCACTCTCCCAACGTTTGACATGGACAACTGCCGAGTGATTCGACTGAGAACCTTTTCGAAAGCCTACGGTTTGGCCGGAATGCGAGTGGGCTACGCTATTGGCAACGAGGAATTGATCGCAGAATTCAACAAGGTGCGCAATCATTTCGGTTTGGGTCGCCTCTCACAAATCGCTGCGGTTGCAGCTGTGAAGGATCAAGAACATCTGAACAACATTCAGCAGCTAGTCCAGGGATCTTTACAACGCATCCAGCAAATTGCTTTGGACAATCAGTTGAAACCATTGCAGACCGCGGCTAATTTTTTGACAATTGATTGTGGTCGAGATGGAGCTTATGCGATTGCGGTGATGAAAGGTTTGATTGAGCGTGGAGTCTTTGTACGAATGCCCGGAGTGGCACCTTTGAACCGATGTATTCGGATTACAGCAGGGTTGTCCATAGAATTAGATTTTCTGGAAGAAAACCTTCCCAAAGTTTTGAAGTCCATTTGACTTCCGAATGAAATTTCAAGATCCAGATTCACTGCGATTCTTCAACTTTAATCAATAGAATTCTGGGCTGCCAACCCGCATTTTGCCCTGTTTCGGTTGTAAAATTGTTACAAATTTGCTACACTAAAAAGTCTTGCAGCCAGATCTATTACCTCCGAGATTAACAAAAGATGAACACCCCCTCCCAAATCCAGACCAACCAGAAAGACCCACGCCGATGGCTATTAGCTGTAGTGATTGTTCTGGGTGTCCTCCTATTCTTTTTCTTCGACCTGCAGCGATTTCTGACACTTGAATATCTTCAGGCATCACGTGAGAGCTTTGCAACAACCTTCGCAGAGTCACCGCTCACAGTTTCATTGATTTACTTCCTGATTTATGTCGCTTCAACTGCTCTATCTGTTCCTGGAGCCGTTGTTTTGACGCTAGCAGGTGGAGCCTTATTTGGCTTAGGTTGGGGTCTGGTGTTGGTTTCCTTTGCTAGTAGCTTGGGAGCCACTCTGGCAATGATGGCCAGCCGCTTCGTGCTGAGGGATTTTGTCCAGCAACGCTTTGGTTCTCAGTTACAGCGAATCAACGAGGGAATTGAGAAGCAGGGGGCCTTCTACTTGTTTACTCTGCGGCTTGTGCCCGTCGTACCGTTCTTTGTGATCAATCTCGGGATGGGGCTGACCCCGATTGGTGTTTGGACCTTCTATTGGGTGAGCCAGGTAGGAATGTTTGCTGGAACGATCGTTTATGTGAACGCAGGGACACGGTTGGCTCAATTGGAGAGCCTCTCTGGGATCGCTTCACCAGGGTTGTTGATTTCTTTTGCTTTGTTAGGAATTTTTCCGTGGATAGCGCGTTCCCTCGTGCAACAGCTTGAACAACGAAAGCTGCTCGCCAAGTGGCAGAAACCCAAGCATTTTGATCGCAACCTGATCGTGATTGGGGCTGGAGCTGCGGGTTTGGTCTCAGCCTACATCGCTGCAGCCACGAAAGCCAAAGTAACGCTGGTGGAAGCCCATAAGATGGGTGGAGATTGTCTGAATTATGGCTGTGTGCCCTCCAAAGCGCTGATTCGTAGTGCCAAATTGCTGCATCAAATGCACAACGCTTCTCACTATGGACTACAGGACCGTAATCCGTCCTTTTCCTTTGCCAAGGTAATGCAACGGGTGCATCAAGTCATCGCGGAGATTGAACCTCATGACTCGGTGGAACGCTACACTTCCTTGGGAGTGGAGGTTATTCAAGGATATGCCAAAATCGTAGATCCCTGGACGGTTGAGATCCAAAAAACGGATGGTTCCTCTCAGCGCATGAACAGCGCAGCGATCATCGTTGCGGCAGGAGCAGCTCCTTTTGTACCGCCATTGCCTGGCCTTGAAGAGGTGGGCTATTTGACCTCTGATACGCTCTGGGAAAAGCTACAAGATAGAGATCAACCTCCAAAAAGATTGGTCGTTCTTGGTGGAGGACCGATTGGGACTGAACTGACACAGGCCTTTGCCCGGCTAGGTTCCCAAGTTACCCAAGTGGAAATGGCACCACGGATCATGTTGCGGGAAGATCCAGAGGTCTCGGAGATCGTTCAAAGATCCCTGGAACGGGATGGGGTAACAGTCCTCACCAACCACAAGGCGGTGGGTTGTGGATTGACGAATGGCGAGAAGTGGATTGAAGTGGAATTTGAGGGTAATGTTCAAAAAATTGGCTTTGATGAATTGATTGTAGCTGTTGGACGAGCACCTCGTTTGACAGGTTTTGGCCTGGAGGAGTTGGGGATTCCAGTGGGTCGTGTGGTTCAAACCAACGAATATCTGGAGACCATCTATCCTCATATTCTAGCGGCTGGTGATGTTGCGGGACCATACCAGTTTACACACACAGCAGGACACCAAGCCTGGTATGCAGCGGTTAATGCCCTGTTTGGCAAATTCAAGAAATTCAAGGTGGATTATCGGGTGATCCCCTGGGCGACCTTCTGTGATCCAGAGGTGGCGCGAGTGGGACTGAATGAACTGGAAGCCCAAGAGAAAGGGATTGCTTATGAAGTCACCCACTATGGAATTGATGACCTGGATCGAGCGATTGCCGATGGCTCTGCCAAGGGAATGGTCAAGGTGCTAACAATTCCCAGCAAAGACAAAATTCTTGGAGTGACAATGGTTGGTGAGCATGCAGGAGACCTGATCAGTGAGTTTGTGCTGGCTATGAAAAATGGATTAGGATTGAATAAAATCCTAGGAACAATCCATATCTATCCCACTCTTGCAGAGGCCAACAAGTATGCTGCTGGCGAGTGGCGTCGGACCCATGTGAATCCAAAACTTCTCAGTTGGTTAGAGCGTTTTCATGCGTGGGGGCGTGGATGATTGATGCAGCGCTGCAGCCTTTGCAACAGCGGTTTCTCCAATCTCCTGCACAGCTTCTTGACCAATGGGGAGTAAAGGCTGATCAGATCACCTTGTTTGGCTTCCTGTTGGGAGTGATGGTGGTTCCAGCATTGGCTTTCCAAGCCTATCCTTTGGCTTTGCTTTTTCTACTCCTGAATCGTCTGGCAGATGGTTTGGATGGAGCAGTCGCTCGGATCAAGGAACCGACCGACCGGGGTGCGTTTCTGGACAACAGCTGTGATTTTGTCTTCTATGCTTTGTTTCCTTTGGGCTTTGCGCTAGCTGATCCTGTGAATGCCCTTCCAGCGGCAGTGTTGATTAGCTCTTTTGTCGGTACAGGTTCTTCTTTCCTGGCCTATGCGGTCATTGCTGCGAAACGAGGTGAAACTGCAACGGCTTTTCCCAAAAAAGGGCTGTATTATCTGGGTGGTCTGACGGAGGGATTTGAGACGATCATTCTCTTTGTCGGCATGTGCCTCTTCCCCATGTTCTTTCCTCAATTAGCCTACTTCTTTGCGGTCGCCTGCGCGATCACAACCATTTCTCGCTGGTATCTTGGTTGGGTAGCTTTTTCTAAATCTTAGAGATTGAAATCAAAGCTCCGTAGTGGTTCAGCAGCAAATTTTTCAGAGATCCTATTGCTGAAGCTTTGCGATTTGGCTTCATTAGATTTGCGCAGTGAGCGAGTAACTTCTGCACCTCATTTCATTTGGTGATCTTTAAAGGAGAATTTTGACTTTATTCCCTAGGAGGATACTTTAGCTGAAATTCATGACCGAAAATCCATCCAGAATCACAGGTGATTTTGAGCAAAGAATCCCAGGCGGACTTACTCCCCAAAAAACCAAGACCTCGAAATCCAGAAGCCACAACCAAGGACATCTTAATCGCGGCTCGAGATGAATTTGTAGAGCATGGTCTCAATGGGGCCAGGATTGATCGGATTGCGAAGCGTGCCAACGCCAATAAACGGCTCATCTATCATTACATTGGCAATAAGGAAGAGCTCTATTCTCGGGTGTTGCTTGATGCCTACCGAGATATTCGTGCTGGGGAAGCAAAACTGGATTTGCGAAGTTTTGAACCGGATGAAGCGATGGCTCGCTTGGTTGGCTTCACCTTTGATCACTTTCAAGCTAACCCATGGTTTCTGCGACTACTAGCGGTGGAGAATATTCAACGGGCTCGGTTTGTAAAAAAAATGGCGGAATTACCAAGTCTGCATTCTCCGATTGTTGGGATTATGCAGGAAATCCTGGATAAGGGCGCTGCTACTGGGAAATTCCGTAAAGATATCGATCCAGTTCAACTCTATATTTCAATAGCCGGTCTTTCCTATTTTTACTTCTCAAACATCCACACTCTGTCCGTCATTTTCGATCAGCCACTCAGCTCCGCAGAGATGCTCTCACATCGAAGAGCGCACGTTATTGAAGCAATCTTGGCGTTCTTACACAGCCGCCCTGAAGCAACCAAATAACTAAAACGTTACTATTAGGCTTGAAGCCGGCAAAAGAATGGGCTATCAAAAATCCGGTTTGATGGGTGGATTGGGAACTACCTGTCGCAATTCACCGATTTTAATCTGAATTTACACAATAAATTCAGAAATTAATCCCTATTTTTGTTTTGACATAGGGGATTCAGTGGGCGAAGAGATCGGTAGAAGATCGTCGTTTACTTTTTTGAATCTAGGAAGAATTGATTGAGTCTAGATTGGATTTCCATCATTCACTCCTGGAACCACTCAACATCCGAGGAAGTCATGAGCAACCTAACAAGGCGAAATTTTGGGAAATTGGCTTTGGCTACATCAGTGTTTGCACTTACAGGAGCCAATTCCACGAAGGCTGCTGGTAGAATCCGGCACTTCTGGTGGGGCAACAAGGAGAGAGACAAGCGAACTTATGCTACGATTGATGCCTTCAATGCAGCTTTTTCAGATTCGACTGTAGTAGGAGAGACACTGGGTTGGAGAGACTATTGGCCAAAAATGGCAACCCAAGTGGCAGGCAAGAATATGGCGGATGTGATTCAGATGGATTACCGCTACATTGCAGAATATGCACGCCGAGGTGCCATTAAATCCCTGAATCCCCATCTTGACAGCGGGGCAATTGACATGTCTGATTTCGCGCAGTTCTCGTTCGATGGAGGGACTGTCGATAGCCAGGTCTATGGGGTAAATATCGGAACGAATTCTCAATTTGTGCCCTACGACAAAACCCTCCTGGACCAGTTAGGTTTGACCTTTGATCCATACAAGTGGACTTGGGATGACTTCGTCAAGATTTCCAGAGAGGTCACCAAAAATACACCAGATGGAATCTACGGATCTGTCAACAACGGTGGGCAGGAGGTTTGGTTAGACATCTGGCTTCGTCAGAGAAATAAGGCGCTATACCATGAAAATGGGGACTTGGCCTTTGACCAGAAAGACATTGAGGAGTATTGGTCCTTCTGGGTGGACTGCCAAGAAACAGGCGTGAGTTGGCCTGCCACGGAGGAGGCCGCGTCCACCTCGATGGCAAAAAGTGGAATTCCAACCAAAAAAACTGCATTTGATAGCTACTGGACAAACCAAATCGTAGCCATTCAAAAGTTAACGGATCATCAAATTGAGATGGCAACAATTCCACACAATCCTGGTGATAGCCCTGGTATGTATTACAAGTGCGGGCAATTTATCAGTATGTCTAGGGATACCCAAGACGAATCTCTATCGGCAAAATACATGAACTTCTTTATCCGAGACCCCCGAGCAGTTGGAATTCTGAAGCTGGAGAGAGGTGTGCCTGGTACTAAGGAAATGCGCGACTTCTTGAAACCTGGCTATTCACGAGAAGAAGCAATTATGGTTGAGTATCTTGAAGGAATTGAAGGAAGAACTAAGAAACTTCCCCCAGTTCCACCAAAAGGTGCGGGTGAGATTGACCGCGCTTTCGAAAGGTATTGGGAGGGTGTGGCCTTTGGCAAAACCAAGATCGCTTCAGCAGCAAAATCTTTCTATCGGGAAGCAGAAAGAATTCGTCGGAAGCAAGGGTAATCAATCAAAGCAATTCCCCTTTTGCTAGGGGAGTTGCTGAAATTCAAATGAAAAAAGAGAATTTTGCAGCCTACATTTTTTTACTGCCATGGTTGGTAGGCTTTTTCTTACTGACGATACAACCAATCGTTTCATCCTTCTACCTGTCGCTGACAGAATATGATACGGTTTCAGATCCCTATTTCATTGGATTTGAACACTACGAGTACATGTTCCAAGACGATTATCGGTTTTGGGAAGCGCTTAAAGTAACTTTCTTTTATGTGGTTGTTGGTGTCCCGTTTAAATTAGGCTTTGCACTAGCGATTGCTCTTTGGTTGAACCAGGGTGTACAGGGTCTTAGTCTTTATCGGGCAGTTTTTTACTTACCTTCACTGTTGGGATCCAGTGTAGCAGTTGGTATCCTTTGGCGGCAGGTCTTCCACACCGATGGCCTCGTAAATTACCTGCTGGCTTTTCTTGGTATTTCCGGGCCAAGTTGGCTGTCTGATCCCGATACATCCATTTACACGGTGATTCTGCTGACTATTTGGCAATTTGGCTCACCGATGCTGATCTTCCTGGCAGGGTTGCGTCAGATCCCTCATGATCTCTATGAAGCATCATCGATTGATGGGGCTTCGAAGTTTCGACAATTCTGGAAAATTACTCTCCCCCTGCTTGCGCCTGTCATCTTTTTCAACCTTGTTCTTCAGACCATTGATGCCTTCAAGACATTCAACAATGTCTTTATCATCAGCGGTGGAAATGGTTCTCCAGTTGATTCTTTGTTGTTCTACACGCTCTACCTCTATCAACAAGGTTTTGAATTCTTCAGAATGGGGTACGCTTCTGCGCTCGCTTGGGTTCTTCTAATCATCATCAGTATCTTTACGGCAATTTATTTTTATACTTCCAAGTATTGGGTTTACTACGAAAGTGAGAAGTAGAAATGAAGCAAAATCGTCTTCTGAAACACCTTTTTTTAGCCATTGCCTCATTGATCATGCTCTACCCTCTTTTGTGGATGTTGAGCAGTTCCTTCAAACCCGAAAATATAATTTTCAATGATCTGAGTCTCTGGCCTAGCCAGTTCACTTTTGACAACTATCCCAATGGGTGGCAGGCGCTGAGAATCGATTTTTCTATATTTTACAAAAATTCTGTCATTGTTGCGGTTTTCTCAGTGATTGGGAATCTAATCGCTTGCGCCTTCACAGCATATGCTTTTGCGCGGCTTGAGTTCAACTTTAAGAGATTCTGGTTTGCGTTGATGATGATGACGTTGATGCTCCCTTACCATGTAGTCTTGATCCCACAGTATATTTTGTTTTTGAAACTTGGTTGGGTAAATACTTACTATCCACTCATAGTTCCAAAATTTTTGGCCCAGGAAGCCTTTTTTATTTTTCTGATGGTTCAGTTCTTTAAGCAATTACCACGAGAATTGGATGAATCCGCCATGATGGATGGATGCTCTGTCTTCCGCATTTTCTTCAAAATCATTGTACCCCTCTCAACACCAGCCTTTGGAACGGCAGCAATCTTTTCATTCTATTGGACGTGGGAAGATTTTTTTGGTCCTCTGATTTACCTAAACGATATTGAGAAATACACTGTACCGCTTGCCCTGCGGGTCTTTGTCAGTGCAGAGGACCTTTCGTTTTATGGTGAATCTTTTGCGATGTCTATCCTGTCGTTGATACCCGTATTCATCTTCTTCATCATATTTCAGAGATTTATCATTCATGGAATTGCAATGAGTGGAATCAAAGGGTAACCAGAATGGCAAACATTATACTCAAAAATGCCAGTAAGCATTTCGAGAGTGTGAAAGCGATCGATCAGGTCAATTTTGAGGTCAAAGACGGTGAGTTCATGGTCTTAGTTGGGCCCTCTGGTTGTGGCAAGTCAACTTTGTTACGATCGATAGCTGGCCTCGAGGAGATCACTTCTGGACAGATTTTGATCGACGATCAGGATGTTACATCGTTGCACTCATCGAAGAGAGATCTAGCGATGGTGTTTCAGTCCTATGCCCTCTATCCCCACATGAACGTTTATAAGAATCTATCGTTTGGCCTGGAAACGATGAAAATTCCCAAAAATGTTATAGATGAGCGGGTTCAGAAGGCTGCCCAGGTCCTTCAAATCGACCAACTGCTGAAGAGGAAACCCAAGCAGCTCTCAGGGGGGCAAAAACAACGTGTTGCAATTGGCCGAGCGATTGTCAGGGAGCCCAAGGCCTTCCTCTTTGATGAACCGCTTTCAAATCTGGATGCGGATCTTCGTGTCCAGATGCGTGTGGAGATTGCTCGATTGCAAAAGCGTCTGGGAGTCACCACGATCTATGTGACCCATGACCAAGTCGAGGCAATGACGATGGCAGATCGGATTGTTGTTTTAAATGGGGGTCGTGTAGAGCAAATTGGGAAGCCTTTAGAACTTTACAACACACCTAATAATGTTTTTGTTGCTGGATTTATTGGATCTCCACGAATCAACCTGCTGCAACTACATGATTTGGTTCAACTTGGAAAAGGTCAGCAGGCAACCATCTCCGACTCCTTGATGGATCAGTTGAATCAAAAAAAAGTACATCAACTCGGATTCAGGCCAGAGATGATAAGGTTTACGTCAGACGGAATAGCTAACTCTTTGGTTCTGAATACTGAAGTTTCGTACATGGAACAGCTTGGAAGCGAATCCTATATTTACTTGGAGATTGAAAACCAATTGAACCTCGTAATGCACAACCAAGGTCAACAACACTTTGAGTCTAAATCAAAATTACCTTCTCACATCGACATTAGTCTCTGCCATTTCTTTGATCAGAACGGAAATCGACTAAACATAGAGAATTTATAAAATGAAAAAATGCGTGATCATTGGAGTTGGTGGCAGACATAAAATGTTTCGGGATGCTTTGGTTGAAAAGTATTCAACTAAGTATCAATTGGTGGCTCTTTGTGATTCAAACATTGGTCGACTCCGATTTGCAGAAAAATCACTTAAAACGTCAAACGTTAGTGTTCGACTTTACCTTGAAAAAGATTTTCCAAAGCTCCTACGAACTGAAAATCCTGATGTTGTGATCGTTACATCGCCTGATTATACCCATCATAAATATATCATTGCAGCAGCAAGAAAGGGCTGCCAGATCATAAGTGAAAAGCCTATAACGAACAATTTAGAAAATCTTAAAAGAATTGTTGATGAGTTAGGGAAAAATGATTTAATAGCCACAATCACCCACAATTACCGCTACTCTCCACATCGTTCACAAGTCAAAGATCTACTAATGAATAGTGCGATTGGGACCATCAAGGCGATAACCTTCGACTGGCATCTGGATAGAATTCATGGGGCCGATTATTTTCGGCGATGGCATCGTTACAAGAAGAATTCCGGAGGGTTGGCAGTCCATAAAGCAACACATCATTTTGATTTGATTAACTGGTGGTTAAGTGATGTTCCAGTGTCCGCTTATGCAACTGGTAGCAATCACTATTACAACCCTTCAAATGCCGATAATCTGAAGATTAATAATCGAGGAAAACGCTGCACGAGTTGTAGCTCCTCAAACTGTAGTTTTAGATTGGATCTAAGCTCGCTTGAAAACCTGCGTAAATTATATTCAGAAAATGAAGAATTTGATGGCTACTACCGAGATCAATGTGTTTTTGATCAAGATATTGAAATCGAAGATATGATTCGAGCAGAGGTCCGCTATTCCAGAGGTGCTGTCTTGAACTATGGCTTGGTGGCATTCTCTCCCTGGGAGGGCTATGAGATCACGTTCATTGGTACCGAGGGTACTCTTTCACAGAAGTACTTGGAGCGCAGCCTAATCAATGGAGATGAGAGCTCACAGAGAGAAGGGAGTAACGTTGAAACGACTCTTCTTCTTCCAGGCAAGGCTCCTGAAAAAATCAAGAACCCCAGTTCAGCAGGTGGACATGGTGGAGCTGACCCCTTGATGTTGGACCATATCTTCGCTGATGACGGCACTCCTGACCCATTGAAACGGAAATCCAATAACTTTTCAGCAGCCTGGTCAGTGATTACAGGTTTTGCGATTAATCGATCCATGGAAAAGGGAAAGGTCATTTTGATCAAGGACCTCATGAAGGATTTGACCGTTCCTGATGAGCTTCGCTTGGATTGATCTCCAATGTTGAAACAGATTCTAATACTACTGGTATTATTCCTGCCGCTGAGTAGCGCCTTCTCGCATTCAACTAGCCTTTCACCCGTTCCATTTGTAAATGAGCTCAACAATCCCAGAGGAGTACTCACGTTTGGGAAGGACCAGTGGATCATCATCGAGGCTGGTACTGGAAAAAAGCTTGGTGGAAAACACTCTGGGAAAATCAGTCTGGGACGTGACATTAATCGAGATGGGTTGCTCTCTGCCATTGAGAAATCTGTGCTTGTAGATGACTTGATATCCTACAACATCATGGAGGTTTTTAACCCAGGACGAGATGAGGTGGTTGGTCCAGGTGATGGGGTTTTGTTAGATCAGAGGAGACTGATTTACACCAGAGATAGCGGTAGAGAATCAACTGAGATTGTCCAACTGGATCTAGTTGATCTCTCCGAGGTTGTCCTCGTTGAGCGTCCAGGTGTCATTAATTCGATCCTACTTTCCGCTGATCAGCAGACGCTGTTTTTGGCAGAGAGCACCTTAAATCAGATCGGGGCATACCACTTTGAATCTGGTTATGAAGAAATTCTTCTTTTTGATGTACTGGATCATCAGCAACAAGCTGTCCCAACGGGGATAGCCCTGGATGTCAACGGGAATTTACTGGTGACACTCTTTTCCGGTCAATTGTGGGCCTATTATGGAGAAACCATCTCCTTCATTCCGGGTGATGCCAAGCTAGCCTACGTGAATTTAGCAGATCGGACATTTGAGTATCTTTTGGAGGGACTCACCACTGCAATTGATGTAGTCACAGACGCAGATGACAATGTTTATTTTCTAGAGATGACCACGGCCTGGCCGACCAACCTGATTTCACGAGAATTTGATTTATACAACCCTAACTCGCCACCTGATCCTGGAGGCTATGTTCGCTACTCAGGAAGGTTAAGTATGATGCGGTCCGGGTCGAGGGAAGTCCTCATTTTAGCGGAAAATCTTGACCTGCCAACCAATCTCTCCATCCATGATGATCAACTCTATATCTCATCAGGCCAGGGAACACCTGGTAGAAACGTATGGACTCATCAAGGGGTTGTACCCATCGAGGGAAAAATCTTCAGTTATTCTTTAAATCCATAATTCCTTGCTTATCCCGAGTGGTTCCTTGCTGAGATTGATACCTTGAGACGCTTACGAGTTGCCCTAGTGGGGACAGGGGTTGGAACAAAACATGCCAGGATGTATCAAACATTGCCTGACCTCTATGAAGTGACAGCTGTCTGTGAAATTGACGAACAACGACGCAACGAATTTGTCGATCAGATTGGGTTTGGTTTCCAAACGAACCAGCTTGAAGACCTTTTTTCTCAGGATCTGGATTTAATAGATATTTGTACCCCTTCCGCACTTCATTTTTCTCAAGCTGCTGCAGCGCTCCAAGCAGGTTTCCACGTTGTTCTCGAAAAGCCAGTCGCTCGTTCGCTTTCAGAAATGGATGAACTTGAAAGAGTAGAACAACAATCAGGCAAACGACTCTTTCCGATCTTTCAATACCGATTTGGCCATGGAATTCAAAAGCTTCATCATTTGATTGCCAAAGGGCTGGCGGGCAGCCCTTTGATAGCAACTGCAGAGACACACTGGTTGCGTGGAGAGGCCTATTACAGTCGAGGGATGTGGCGTAGTACTTGGGATGGAGCAGCTGGAGGAAGCTTCGCCACTCATGCGATCCACATTCATGATTTGCTCTGCCAGGTACTCGGAGACCCCACCTCTGTTTTTGCCCAAGCTTCAAACTGTGTGAATGGGTATGAGACAGAAGATTTGGGTGTGGTATTGATGAACTTCAGCAATGGAGCAATAGCCAGTTCATCGGTTACTCTAGGCTCCACAGAGCAGATGTCACGCCTGCGTTTCTGCTTTGCTGGTCTTACAGCAGAGGGAGGAAGAGATCCCTACAACCCTGGTCACGACCCATGGACATTTTCGCATGATGATCCTGATCAAAGAATCGTGATTAAAAACGCTCTCGCAGACTTCTCGCCAAGGCTGGAGCGATTCCCAGGGCAATTTCTTCGTATTCATGAAGCCCTCGCAGGGAAGGCAAAGACTCCCGTAACTCTGGCAGATGCGCGGCGGTCCATTGAACTGCTGACAGCTGCCTATTGGTCAATTAAGACCGGTGAAACTGTCCACCTCCCACTTACTTCAATGCACCCATTTTATTCTGGTTGGATTGATACGATGAAGCAGGAATTTGGAAGATCTTGAAACCAACAGTATTCAATCTCCAAAACCTTGGTTGATATTTGATTGAACAAATAGCTCAAAATTTTTGAAGACACTATCGAACCTTTGTTCTGCCGCAATTTGTAAGTAAAGGAATTCAAAATGGCTACTCAACGCATTGGCATTATCATGCACGGAGTGACGGGCCGTATGGGCTACAATCAGCACTTGGTCCGCTCTGTCAAGGCAATCATGGAGGATGGTGGAATCTCACTGTCTAACGGAGATCGCTTGCTACCGGACCCAATCCTTGTGGGGCGCAATGCCAAAAAAGTGGAAGCTCTGGCGCTTGAACAAGGCATTGCACGGTGGTCGGACGATATCGCAGCGTGCCTGGCCAACAAGGACGACACCGTCTTTTTTGATGCGGGAACAACACAGATGAGAGCTGAACTGCTCAGCCAGGCAATTCAAGCTGGCAAACACATCTACTGTGAAAAACCCAGTGCTGACACTCTGGAGAATGCGTTAACCATCGCAAGGTTAGCTCAAGCAAAACAGGTGAAGAACGGCGTTGTCCAGGACAAACTCTTTCTGCCAGGCTTGCTCAAGCTGAAATCCTTGATCGATAGCGGGTTCTTTGGGCAAACCCTCTCGGTTCGTGGGGAATTTGGCTATTGGGTTTTTGAAGGGGATTGGCGCAAAGCTCAACGTCCGTCTTGGAATTATCGAAAGCAGGATGGAGGAGGGATCATCCTTGATATGCTCTGCCACTGGCGCTATGTGCTGGACAACCTGTTTGGCTCGGTTCAGGCCGTATCTTGCCTTGGTGCGAGACACATTCCTGATCGATGGGATGAACAAGGGCAACACTATCACGCTGATGCTGATGATGCAGCCTATGCCACCTTCCAACTTGCTGGAGGAATTGTCGCCCAGATCAACTCATCTTGGTGCACAAGGGTAAAGCGAGACGAACTGGTTACGTTCCATGTAGATGGCACTCATGGTTCGGCGGTTGCGGGATTGACTTCCTGTGTCACGCAACATCGTGTCAATACTCCCAAGCCGGTCTGGAATCCGGATGTGCCTAACCCGATTGATTTTCAAGCATGCTGGGAAGCGGTCCCTGATGTAGAGGTCTTTGGCAACGGTTTCCGTGTGCAATGGGAGATGTTCTTGCGTCATGTAGCCGAAGATGCCCCCTGGAAATATGATCTGATGGCTGGGGCTCGAGGTGTTCAGTTGGCAGAGCTGGGTATGCAGAGCTGGGTAGAGCGACGTTGGTTGGATGTCCCGGATCTGGAGGCATGATGTTGACCATCGATTTACCCACGGGAGGGAACCGCATCGATCGCTATGAATTGGGAAATCCGATTGACTTCCAGGCACCGAGCGTATCACTCAATCGTATCGCCTTTGCCGCAGTCCATGTTGTTTCAGATCCAACTAGTTCTGCTGATCCATGGACCGAGGTCGCCATTGATTGGGACGCCACCATGGCTTATCGACGATACCTTTGGTCACATGGACTTGCCATCGCTGAAGCAATGGACACCGCGCAACGTGGGATGGGCTTGAATTGGCCTCAAGCCCTGGAACTGATTCAACGATCTGTCACTGAAGCAAAGTCCTTCCAAGGTGCCGTGGTTTTTTCAGGAGTGGGAACAGACCATCTTCAACCCTCCGGAGATCTGAAGCTTGAGCAGGTTGAACGGGCTTACTTGGAACAACTGGAGGCGGTTCAGCAGGCAGGAAGTCGGATGATCCTGATGGCCAGTCGTGCCCTGGCGTTAATTGCTGAAGATCCCGCGGACTACGCCAAAGTTTATGCAAGAGTACTCCAACAGGCAGATCAACCGGTCATCCTCCATTGGCTGGGAGAAATGTTTGATCCTGCGCTCTCAGGATACTGGGGATCCTCAAAAACCGAGGCAGCGATGGATGCTTGTCTTGGTGTGATCCGTTCGAACTTAGAAAAAATTGATGGCATCAAGATCTCGTTGTTGTCAAAGGATGCGGAAATCAAGATGCGCCGGCTACTCCCTGAGGGTGTCCGAATGTACACGGGGGATGATTTCAACTATGCAGAGTTGATCGCTGGAGATGAGCAAGGATACTCGGATGCTCTGCTGGGAATTTTTGATGCCATCGCTCCCGCTGCATCAGCCGCACTGGCAAACCTGGCTCAGGGAGATCTCAATCGCTTTCATCAGATTCTTGCGCCAACAGTGCCGTTGTCCCGGCATATCTTCTGTGCACCGACTCGATTTTACAAAACAGGCATTGTCTTTCTGGCTTGGTTGAACGGTCATCAATCTCACTTCACGATGGTTGGTGGACAGGAATCTGCTCGTTCCACCCTTCACCTTGCAGAACTGTTTCGCCTCGCAGATCAAGCAGGACTGTTACTTGATCCGGATTTGGCCTGTTCTCGCATGAAATCCTGGTTACGAACCCGAGGGGTGAACTGATGCCTGATATTTCTCAACTCTCGATCAATCTTGCCACAATTCGGGAACGTTGCACCATTTCAGAGGCACTCGACCTCGTTGCAAGACTAGGTATCCCAGCAGTCAGTCCCTGGCGGGATCAAATCGCTCAGATTGGGTTAAAGGCGACTGCCAAACAAGTTCGTCAACTGGGCCTGTGTGTCTCTGGAGTTTGTCGAGGTGGAATGTTACCGGCCAACACCCAGCAAGAGTGGGAAGCAAACTTGGAAGACAATCTACGGGCACTCGAAGAAGCAGTTGAATTGAATGCAGATTGTCTGGTCTTGGTAACAGGTGGTTTGCCAAAAGGTTCCAGAGATCTGGCAAAGGCCCGTCAACAAGTTGAGGAGGGAATCGCTTGGCTTTTGGAAAGAGCTATTCCAGCAGGAGTTCGGCTAGCCATCGAACCGCTGCACCCGATGTATTGCGCGGATCGCTCTGTAGTCAACACGTTATCACAGGCTCTGGATCTTTGTGATTTGCTTGGAGAAGGAGTTGGGGTTGCCTGCGATGTTTACCACTTGTGGTGGGATCCAGATTTACAAACTCAGATCGCTAGGGCTGGTCAATCAAGAATATTCGCCTACCACATCTGTGATTGGCTATCTGATACTAAGCACCTCCTCCTGGATCGAGGAATGATGGGTGATGGGGTGATTGATCTTCCTCAAATACGAAGTTGGGTAGAAAACACTGGATATTCAGGCTTTCACGAAATCGAAATTTTCTCGCAAGAAAACTGGTGGAAACGAGAACCTGAAGAGGTTTTGCACATCTGTATTGAACGTCACCAGAAATGTAGTTAGTCAACTATTTAATAACATTCACCCTCCCTGAAATAAGCTACTCCTCCAACTGATAAATCAATGTGTCTGGTTGAAAGGCTGCCCAGGAAAACCAAAACTGATCTGCGTGAACAAGCCTCTTCAGTTGTTTGCCCTTGAGAGGGCCCTGAACAGCCTGCCCAACAATGTTCCAATGACTTCCTGTTTGCTCATCAATGATTGCTCCTGCCCGACTGACAAAAATTAATTCTTGGTTCCCAACAACAGGAATAAATACCCCAGTCGCCCCAACATTAATGCCATTCGCGATCCGAGTTGCATCCAAAGCGCTGCTGACTCCCGCTTGATGAAAAACCACCAAAGGTTGGTTCCCTAGTTGATGATGAATAATCCCAAGTTTTTCCAATAATTTCAAAGGATACGCATTGTGATACTTCCCGTCACTGATTGTCACAACTCGTGCCATTGCGGGAAGTCGTTTGTCCACCGGATCTCGAAAGAGAAAGGGATTATTGTGAATATCGTCATAGCCTGGATAGGGATTGCGTCCATAGTCTCTGGAGTATCCTGTTTCTTTCGAGAGAACCTTACCAGTTGGATAAGCTACTTGAAATTGCTCGAAACCAATCAAACCTGCAGGGATCATCTTCAATTGCTCACCTGTCATAACACCAACAATGGCTTCGCCTGTAAACTGTTGCCACAAGCTCTCCGTCTGCCGGTCAAACATCACTAGATCTGAGTGCCTCAGTAGACCACTGGTGCCAAAGTCATAAGTAGTCCCCTGATAATGTCGTTCAAACGCAATGGCAGAGTTACAAAGTGGACAAAATGTAATGGTTATCGGTATCTCCCCGACTGTATCATTGACGATTTCGTGCCATGTCAGGATTTGCAGAGGGTAGGCCCGAGCATCACCATTTAGTTCCAGCGCAATCACAGGATCATTCGGCGCAAGCCATTGTTCTGCCTGCTGGTTATCAATGAATTTGGGCTGATCAATTGGGGGGATACCATCTCGAGGTGGTCCTCCTGAGACTAATTCACGATACTCTATGGAGTGCTTGGACCAGTCTGTATTCCAGCCTATGGTTGCTCTTCGCAGCAAATCACTAAGCTTGTCTTCTCCTTTTGATTGGGAATTGGCCGATACAAAATTTGTGATGAAAAACATCACCAGGGCAAAAAGTAGAACAGCGGGCTTTGTCATATAGCTCTTTGAGTTGCAGTAGCAGATAAGGTACTTGCTCGATAATTGTTTTCTTAATGCACTTTATGCGGCCAACTCAAAAGACGTAATTGATTCAATATTCTTCAGTTCAGGAAATAAATCTTGACCAAAAAGCCCGGCCTCTCTAAACAAGGGCTTTGTTTTCAATAACTTTTAGGAGAATAACATGAATTGGCACATCAAGAATTTGTCCCGCAGGGTAAGCATCGTCATAATGGTGTTGGGTCTCCTTTGGAGCTCCAATGGGTTGGCTAACGAAGGTCTGAAACCGTTGAATCCACCAGAAAAAGTAACAGTGGCCTACGTACCCATCATGAAGTTTGCGACTATGTACGTCGCTCACAGCCGTAAGTTGTTCGAAAAGTACGATTTGGATGTAACGCTGCGTCGTGTGAAATCAGGTACAGAAGCGATTGCTTTTTTGTCAGAAGGCAAGATTGATGTTGGAGGAATTGCGATCGTGACCTCTCTCTGGAATGGCTGGAGCCGAGGCTTGGATCTGCGTATTATCGCACCGGGTGGTCTGGAACCAATGCAGAATAGCCCCACCGCTCTGATTGCTCGAGCAGATCTGATGGCCAATGGTTCGATCAAAAGTGTGCAGGATTTGAAGGGAATGCGCATTGGTGTTGCTGGTGGCCCCGGCAGTGGAGGTGAGTATTTACTGACTAAAGCTTTGCAACAAGGGGGAATGATGCTCAATGACATCCAGAAGGTAAAGATTGGCAATGCCGATATGCCCAAGGCCCTGGCAAATCAGTCTATTGATGCAGCCCTGACAGGACCTCCCTACACCACCCAATCAATCAATGATGGTCATGCCAAGGTACTTGCTTCTGATCTAGCACCTGGCTTGATGACCGTGGCGTTCGTGGGCTCTGGAAAATTTGTCAATCAACGGGCAGATGTGGCAGAGCGATTCGTACTAGCTTTGGGGGAAGCAGCTCGCCTCATGCAAGGCGATGACTTCCTTGACGACGAAAACATCAAAGCTTATATGACGAACACTAACACCACAGAAAAAGCCCTACGTACAGGGAAGAAGCTGATCTATGATCCAAACATCGTTATTCCAGTAGCTGGTCTGAAGGACATTGAAAGCGTACATCGTTTGAATGGCCGGACGGAATACACCAAAGAGTTGGACCTGAGCAATGCAGTCGATGAACGCTTTACAAAAAAAGCACTCGGCATCTTGGGAAATTATTGACTGAAAGCAGAATTCCCTAATCAATTTGCACCCAGCCTTGTGATAAAAAAGATGAAATATCTGGTCACAGGGCTTGGGCTGCTCAGGTGGAGGCATATCCTTCCGTCTGCATTCTGTACAACAAGTTCTTCCCAATTCATCATGTGACCCAGCCCTGATTCAACTATCCCCGTGATCCGCTATTTTCATTCATTAGCAGCTCACTTCGCTACCATTAAAATCAATATTGATTCCCATATTCTTCAAATCGGCATGTACGTAAAGATCCGTTGTCAAGGTTGTCAGAAAGTCTACAGCACGGCAGAAGGAGAGTTTACCGCCATTGGTGATGCCACCCTGCAAATTGAGGAAGGTCAGTTCGTCTGTATCGTCGGTCCTTCTGGATGCGGAAAATCCACCTTGCTCAAGATCATTGCAGGATTGGACTACTTCACTGCCGGAGAGTTTGACGTCCGGCATGGTGAGGGTAAGAATCAGCCAATCAACAACGTCGTCTTTCAGGAGTACGCCATATTTCCTTGGCGGACTGTCTTGGAGAACGTTGCCTTTGGTCTAGAGATGCGGGGTATTTCAAAAAAGATCCGAACAGAAATCGCCCGAGAATGGCTTCAGAAAGTTGGCTTGAGCAAATTTACGAACTACTTCCCTGATCAGATCTCAGGTGGAATGAAACAACGAGTTGCCATCATCCGAGCCTTGGCCAATGATCCAGAAATTCTCTTGATGGATGAACCCTTGGGGGCTCTTGATGCACAGTCCAGACTCTTGATTCAGGAAGAATTACTAAAACTCTGGGACGAAACCAAAAAGACTGTTCTTTATGTCACACACAGTCTGGACGAAGCGATATTTTTGGGTGACGAGGTACTTTTGATGTCGGCCAACCCCGGTCGCATCATCGAACGCTATCCAATCACAATTGAGCGGCCACGCTCCATCAACACGATGAACAGTGGAGATTTTACAAAAATTAGAAGTGAAATCTGGGAGAAGCTGGCAATAGAGGTCGATCGCTCGATGGCTAGTCAGCAATGATTGCTTCCCAATAAACACCAGATCTGCCTATGAATCCTGAAAAATCGATTAAGCTCTCCATTCAGATCCCATCATTTCTCTTGCTGAACCTGGTTCTCTACTTTCTTGATTTATGGACGAATCAGGCGCTGATGTGCCTGGTGATTGACGTCATTCTTTTTGGCAAGATCGTCAATGATGCGATGAAATTAGTCCCGGTTCGCTACAAGAAGAACTCAGAGCGATTTGTGACTCTGCTCTTTCCCATATTGCTACTCTCAATCTGGGAAATATTCTCTAGTACTGGAAAGATCAACCCAACTTGGTTTCCAGAACCCACTAAGATCCTTGCCTCTTTGTGGGAACTGATCACGGTTCCGGAAAAGTTCAGCGAGACCACCCTGTTGGGTCGTCCATGGATGATCCTGGAACGTTTTCAAGAGCAGGGTCTTGAAGGAGTCTGGAAATTGATCGAAGAAGGCCATGTCTGGGCAACTTTGTATCGAGTGGTCATGGGTTTTGTGATTGGCCTAGTCCCAGCGATTTTTTGTGGCTTCCTGATGGGGATGAACAAGACGATCCGTCTGATGTTTGACAGCATCCTTTCAGCAATCTATGTACTTCCAAAAATCGCAATTTTTCCCATTGTGATGCTGGTCTTTGCCGATCCTTTTGGGGATGCGCCACGGATTGCCGTGGTTGCTCTTTCCGTCTTTTTCATGATGACCATTCACACGATGGGTGCAGTCCAAAATGTTGAAGGAATTTATATTCTGGCAGGCCGCAATTATGGGGCGCATGGACTGAAACTCTTCTTAAAGGTTATCCTGCCAGGCTCCTTGCCATCGATTTTTTCAGGGATGAGAGTTGCTCTTGGGATGGCCCTCATCGTGATCATTGCAGTCGAATTTCTTCGAGCCGAGAAGGGGGTTGGCTACCTGATCTACTACAACTGGGAGATCCTGGCGCCAGAGAAGATGTATGCTGGTTTGATCACAGTCATGCTGATCGGCATCCTGACAACCCTGGTCTTGAAACTGCTGCAGTATCTGGCTCTTCCCTGGAAACGCCACTCTCTCTTCAAATGACTGGTTCCTCCAATTTTCCCCAGAGAGGCTTCGATGGAATCCTTTGACGTCATTGTTTGTGGGGGAGGTGCTGCAGGGGTTGCTGCTGCTGTTGGAGCAGCCCAATCTGGGGCTCGGGTGGCCCTGCTGGAACGCTACGGCTTCTTGGGTGGAGCCGCGACCAATTCGCAGGTGTTGTCTTACTGTGGTTTCTATCAATGCGACGTACGAGGAGATCGTGCTATCGGGGGTGTTGGTTACCAGGTGCTGTTGGAACTGGCAAAACTGGGGGAAGAGATACAACCACGCCGCTCCGAATTAACTGGGAACCGTATCATCTTACTGGATCCTGAGAAGCTGAAATATGCCCTCGATCAACTCGTGCTTTCCCATCGAGTAGAACTCTTTCTTCACACCACTTTGGTAGATGTGAAAAAGCAGGGGGATCATCTTGAGGCGATTGACCTGGTAGGTCTATTTCAGCAAAGATCACTCTCGGGAATGGCCTTTGTCGATGCGACCGGCAATGGCCAGCTTGCCAGATTCGCAGGCCTCCCTTGCAGCCTAAATATGCAGGAACAGCCCCTCCAGTCAATGTCACTTCCCATTCGACTGGGAGGTCTTGTCAAGGATCTGACGATTGATCGAGAGGCAATCAAAGTGGCTGTGGAGTTATACAATCGGCAGGCAGTTTATCAGATCCCCCGTCAGGATGGTGGAGTCTTTGTGAAGGTACCTAATTCCAATGACTGGCTCTGGATGATTGTCGATCTTGGACTAGATGATATTCAGGAAGAGTTCGTCACAAAGGGGGAGTGGATGGGACGCAAGATCGCACATGACTGCGTGGAAGTTCTACGTGCTGAAGTAGGGGGATTTGAGAACTGCCACATCGTGAATACTGGACCACAAATTGGCATTCGAGAAGCCTGGCGTCCTGAAGCTCAGTACCAACTCAAGCGAGAAGATTTGGCGAGTGGCAGAAAATTTGATTCTGGGATCGCTCGTGCCGCCTGGCCGATGGAAGATCACTCCAAGCCGGGGAAGCCGTCTTATCATCCGATCGGGGGGGCCGGCTATGGTTTAATCCCCCTAGAGTCACTCTGTACAAAGATTCCTAATCTTTGGTTGGCCGGCCGTACCATTGGCGCGGATGCGGCTGCCTATGGTTCTATTCGGGTAATGGGAACATCCTTCGCCACGGGACAAGCTGCCGGTGTGGCTGCAGCGCTCTTCGCGCAACAAGATGAACCCCCTCAGTCACACCAGGTGATTGAAGATCTCAAAGCTCAGGATGCCTTGGTCTGAGATCAACTTTTTGGTTTGGATGATTTGATGAAGGGATAAATGCGGAACTGATCCTGAGTTCGGTCTTCTGCAACAAAGTCGGCAACCCGTTCCAAAGCCTTGGCAATCACCGTGTTGTCGGTTCCCTGCCGCAAGGCATCTTGAACGAACAGCCTAAGGTCTTTTTCAATGATGTGAGCCTCACAGCCAGAGTTGAATTTTCCGGAAGCTACAAATTTCGGAAAGGTCTGGCTTGTCGCAAAACTCTGTCCAGAACTTGCGTTGATCACCGCCAGCATCGTTTCCAGTTGTAAGCCACCAGATTCTCCGTAGGCCAGGGCCTCGCTAGTCGTCACATAAGAGGAAATGCAAAGCGCATTGTTGATCATTTTCATCTGCTGCCCTTGTCCGGCTTCCTCTCCCACGACAAAGACGTTTGCTGAATAACACTCGATCAGTGGGCGAACTTGGTCAATTTGGTTCCCAGGTCCAGATACCATACTCGTGAGAGTTCCTTCAACAGCTCTAAACCGTAGACCCGAAACAGGACTGTCCACATAGCCAAGACCTGCTTTGGTCAGCACTTGAGCATTCTTGGCAGCAGCAGCAGGTCCAATGGTGCAGGTATCCACGATCACACACTCATCGGTCTGCATTTCAGCAATTTCTTGAACAACGAGGTGGTTTACTTCCACGGTAGGTAGCGATAAAACTATGACTTGGGCATGCTCCACCACCTCTGCATTAGATGAAGCAATCAAGCTGTTCTCAGGAGCTCTTTCAATGGTTCCAGCGATATCATTAACCAGTAGGCGGTAGCCTTTACGAGCAATGTGTTGCGCCATGGGTTGCCCCATGTTTCCCAAACCAATAAAGCCGAAGAGTTTGTCTTTCATCGAGATTACAATTTAAAAAGGGAATTTTTTAGTGCCCGCATTCAATTGAGCCAGATAATCGCTGATACCAGGTGGTTGCTACTCAGAAAAGAATAGGTCCTAGTCGTGTGAAATCTTACTCAAAAACTGAAAGAGTTGGGGTTGAACTGAACCGGTGTTGACAAAACCACCAATGTGATCACCTTCAACTGAAAAAAATTCCCAACCATGTTGCTTTGCTAACGATTTGCCTTTCTCAAAAATAACAGGTTCCTCCTCGCCTACCCACAAAAGTACAGGCACGTTTAGATTGGCGACCGCCGTCTCCAAACCCTCAACTTCCTCCATCTTATCCCAGATGTTTCTGATAGCCGGCAAATGATCCTTGGGAAACTGCTCCAGGAAATTGTCATCAAAGATTTCTTGGGCTTTATCAAAAGTAAGTTTGCCAACATCCTGCCTCTTAATTTCTTCGGCAGTTCCTACTCCAGGGCAGTGTCCACCAAGCATCAAACTCTTTATTCGATGAGGATAAAATTTTGCCACACAGCAACCTAATAACCCCCCCCATGGAATAACCAATAAAATGGGCTTTTTCGATTTTTTCGGCATCCATTACAGAAATAAAATCGAGAGCGAGTAGTCTACGATCATAGTTTTCAGCTTCCTCGGGTTTGGAACTTTCTCCATGTGAAAGACAATCAACAGATAGGCAGCGATAGCCCTTGTTGATAAAGAATTCAATGTAAGTTGTCCCCTTGTTAGCCTCAGGTGAATTCCAGTCCTCCTTCTTGCTTGTCAAACCATGCAGGAAGACTATTGTTTCATTCCCGTTTGGACCATATTTTTTATAGGCAATTTGTTGATCACGATTTTTAGTAAAGTATGTTTTTGAGTCTAACATTTGACTATCTACCGCTTTTAGAGTCTAGATTTAGAAAAAACTTCTATGGGTCTGCAAAAGCTGGTGGCTGATTTAATTACTTTTTCAACGTTTTTCTTTGACAATCATTAAAAACATTCAGGAAATCATTCCTCTGACGATCCAGGGAGAGGGATACCACGCAGGAAGAAGTTGTTCCTTTATTCGACTCTTCGGTTGCCCGGTTGGTTGCTGGTTTTGCGATACAGGCTATGCTCCAGGAAACCGTGAGGATTTGAACAAACTCCCTCGATTCTCAATAGACTATGAATCCCTACGAGAACAATTGCAAAGTCGCTATGTTGTCATCAGTGGTGGGGAACCGCTCTACCATCAGGATTTTGAGGAATTGCTTGAGAGATTGGTGGGAGACGACCTCGAAGTGGCGGTTGAAACGAGCGGTGCAAAGGCCTTCCCTTTTGAAAAGTTTCCCCAGGTTTGGGTAACCTTCAGCCCAAAATTTCATGCAACAGATTATCTGAAAGAACAGCAGAACCAAACTTTCTGGACACATTCTAGGGAAATTAAGGTGGTGATCAGTGATGCCAATGATTTGGAAGTTTACGAGCAGTTACTAGATCAAGCAACCCAACGTGGAATTTCGATCTATCTCCAACCAGAATGGTCTAAAAAACTAGAAGCTATCCCCCTGATTCTAAAGATTCTGCAACAAAAGCCAGATTGGAAAATTTCTGTTCAACTCCACAAATATCTCCAGTTGTCCTGAATTGCCTCATTCATTCGTTTGATTCATCTCAGCTTTATCACTAGCTCCCAGGATTAGCGGAGTGGTTGGATGTTCAGTTGATCCCCGAATGATTCGATTTCGAAAGCTTGAGCTGTATCCGGGAAGCAATTCTCAACCTTTTTGGTTGCAGCCTTGTTCAATTCGTTCACCAGAGCACCAATCGGATCTCGATGTGAAACCGCTATTAGATTCCTTCCAGCATGTTTCATTCGGATCTCTTCAAACCAACTCATCATCCGGCTCAGTACCATCGTTGGCGACTCGATGCCGTATTTCTCCGAGGAATCACTGAAATAATCTTTGGGTAGTTTGGTGAAAGGCTCTCCTTGAAAACTTCCCACATCTGTCTCTGTGATCCTTGGTTCCACTTCGATAGTTGACGGAACAATGGAGGAGATGATTTCAGCACTTTGGCGAGTCCGATCCATTGGTGAAGCATAAATCAGTTTAAATGGCACATTCTCCCGCAGCGTTTCAGCTGTGTTTTTGATGTCCTGGCAGCCTTTGTCATTGAGAAAGTAACCAGGGATTTTGCCATAGCTGATTTGCCTTGGGTTGAAAACTTCTCCATGTCGGACTAAGAAAAGTTTCATCGATTTTGCCGTTGGAATTTTGGAAAGAATAGTGGTTTTGCTGAGTTGAGATTTGTCATGCGAAGAGTGCCCGATTGCACAAACAGAGTCTGAACAAAGATCATCACGTTTAAATCAGCTTCGGTAGGGATGAGCGTTGGCAAAAGTTGATAACTTTACAAGATTTCCTTCGATTCTGCAGAGTTTCGGGAGAGGAATATTCTTCTAATCTAGAACGTTTGTTAAAGCAAAGGACCGAGATCTAAGCTTTCCGCATATTGAGGTTAGTTAATGAGAATCTTCTATTTTGACTTATCGGGAGGGAACAGGGAGTTTACATCCGTTTTTCGTATTGCTTCAAGCGTTGTGAAAAACTAGAACTATGGCCACAGGAAGGTCCATGGGAATGAGTGACTGCTGCTCCATGGGTCTGTGGCTGAGACCTGGGCAAGCGCTTGTGTAGTTCCTGACGACTCTCAAGCCCGGGTAGTTTGGTGCCAAAATTGGAAACCACCCTTTGCAGTGAAGTCTTTCCACAATTTGGGCAACTTTGTGGATTGGGCTCATGGATTTTTTGCAGCACCTCGCATTCCTCTCCACAGTGGGCACAAGCATATTCATAAAGTGGCATCTGGATCCTTGGTAGGAGAATTTAAACCTGGTGTGTCCACTTCAGAGTTCAATTCATCAAGTTCTGCTTTCAGGTCTTGTTGATTCTTTTGGCGATTGTAGTTGCGTTCTGAATCTTTTTCTTTCTCTCTCCAACGGGTGAAGGGGAGAGTTGTGTTTTCCTTGCCCATGAATTCTCCTTGAAAACTCAGAATGGCTGGTGATGCATTGGTCTGTCTGCTTCCCTGTACTCATTTTGGTTGGTACCGGTTGGTGGACTTGACAGGCCTATCTCAGTGATCCACCTTGGTATGCCTATCCAATCGCTGCTGGGATTGCCCTGCGCTGCCTGATTTGGCTTTGGCAATGTCGCAAGCAGCCCCCCCGCAAATCAAACGTTTGTAGTTACCGAATCAGGAGCTCAGGCGTTGATTGGCCCAAGCTTTGGCTCCGTCAAAATCAACGATGGCTCCGTCCAACTGTAGCGCAAAGGCTTCTTCAAGTACTTTCCCCATTTGGGGACCTGGTCGCATACCTAGCTGGAGAAGGTGCCGACCCTTTAAAAGAGGTTTGGGTTTCTCATCACGTACATCAAGCTTAGATGCCTGATCAAGGAGCCATTGCTTGGCTGGAAATTCGCGACGTAAGGCGTCTTCAGTAGTCCTGCCAAAATGATCAGCTTCCGCTACCAGTAATAATTCTGGAATCGGTACTCGTAGAGCCAGTCTTCGAATCGCACCGGGGGTTACCTTTTCACGGTCGTTGTAGAGCATCGACGGTCGGAGATGTTCTCTCACTAAAACTGTCACTTTTTCAATCAGAGAGGCTTCATCCGTCAACCTTCTCAAAAATTTCTCGGTGGGCTGCATTCCCATAACATCATGAGCAGGACTGCGCCAGTGCCCGTCTTTCCAGATTGTCGTTTCAGGCTTACCAAAGTCATGACAGAGAGCTCCAAACATCAAAACGAGGTCATTTTTTTCCTCACCAACGCGAAGTTTAGCAGCCTCATCCACTACCATCAGCGTGTGGGTCCAGACACATCCTTCAGGATGCCAGGTCGGATCTTGCGGCACACCAATCAGGGCTTCCAACTCTGGAAAGAAACGCAAGGCTTTGGTCTGTCGAAGGATTTCCAGCCCAAAGGACGGTCGTTCTGCACGAAGTAGTAGTTTCGCGAACTCACCCAGCAACCTCTCACGGGACAATTCATTCAAATCCAGAGTCTGGCATAGTTCAATCGTCTCTGGGGCCATCTGAAAATTTAAACGAGCTGCAAACTGGGCTCCTCGTAGCACCCGCAAGGGATCCTCAGCGAATGCGGGTCCAACATGGCGCAGAATCCCCTTCTTCAAATCTTCCTGACCACGATGTGGATCTAACCATTGCTGTTGAATTGGGTCGAAGCCGATGCTGTTGACGGTAAAATCTCTGCGAGCCGAAGCCTCTTCAAAAGTCATTTGAGGATCAGCATTGACCAAAAATCCCTTATGCCCTTTACCGGATTTACTTTCACGTCTGGGAAGGCTGACATCATACTCAGCATGCTTGGTGATCAGCTTGAGCACTCCAAAGCTTTTACCAACTCGAAGTACCTTGCCGAATTGGGACAACACTCCTTCAAGTTCATTCGCTTCGAGACAGTAGACCTCCAAATCCAAATCTTTAGGAAGCCGTTGTCCAAGCAAATAGTCCCTGACGCTCCCTCCAATAAGGATCGGTTGTCCACCTTGTTGATGAATGGCGTTGGCTAGTTTTGTAAGTTCAAATGATAATTGCATGAATTCAGTTCATCAGACACTTCGAGTTTAGGAAAGCACTGTTGTAGCTGAAAGAATGTAGCTAGGCTGGAGTGAGGATGCAAGCAAGGGAAGTGAAAACAAAAAAGCGCAGCAGATTCTCTTGGGAATCTACCACGCTTCTTGCGCGGTCGTCAGTCGAAATGCGAAAATTAGTTGGCTTTTGGCATTGCGGAGACCACCGTGTTCTCAAAGTTGGTCACAGCTTCGTCGGTCATCGCTTTCATTTGAGAAGAAGCGGTGCGCATTGCGGAGTAGCTCATGTCCAGCATTTGTGTCTGAGCTTCTTGCATTGGCTGTACGAAAGAATTCCAGCCTTCTACATCGGCAACAGCTTTAAAGCTCAAAGCGATGAATTGCTTCTGGGAGTCTTCCATAAGCGCAACACTCTTCATACTATGATCGTACAAATTGTTGTAGACTTCTTTAGCAACATTGTTGAATTCTGCGAACATGATTTCTCCTTGGTTGAGAAGTTCATATATAGGAGTTAACAAACGATATTTACAAATATAACGTCTAACTCTTTTAATTGCAACTAAAATTGCAAAAGACGCTCAAAAAAATATCAGAACTTTATTGGAGGTACTACTGGATGGTAATTAAGGAGGTCCGACTCATTCTTGGGGATCAGTTGTACGTGAGGCATAGCTGGTTTGAAAAGGTAAACCCTGAGGTTTTGTACCTGATGATGGAGGTACGCTCCGAAACCGATTACGTCTCGCATCATATTCAGAAAGTGATCGCTTTTTTTGCAGCGATGCGAGCGTTTTCGGCTCATCTTTCGGCAAAGGGACACCGGATTCTGTATCTTGGACTGGATGATCCAAGAAACCAGCAGTCCTTTGGTGAAAATCTGAAGTGGGTTCTGGAGGAAAATCCTGAGGCTGCTTGGGCTTATCAGTCACCTGATGAGTATCGTCTGGATCAATTATTTCTAGAGTTGAGTAGCCAACTCGGGGTGTCCTCGAGAAGCGTCGATAGCGAGCATTTTCTGTGTGAGCGAGAAGCGGTCAAGGATTTCTTTGTCGGCAAAAAGCAGTACTTGCTGGAGTCTTTCTATCGTCACTTGCGCAAGCAAACAGGACTATTGATGCAGGGCTCAAAACCATTAGGTGGCAAATGGAATTTTGATGCAGAGAATCGACAAAAGTATGATGGACAAGTCCCTCTTCCACCAACAGTGAAGTTAGCAAACCAGGTTGATGAACTTTTGGAGATGGTACGGAACGCAGGTGTACAGACGATTGGTTCGATCGACAACAATCAACTCGAGTGGCCTATTGATCGGGTGCAGAGTCTCAAATTACTCGAGCACTTCTGCAAGTATGGACTGCCTCATTTTGGAAGTTATCAAGATGCAATGACCGAGGACGACCCTTTCCTTTTTCACTCGAGGCTTTCCTTTGCCCTGAACGTGAAGATTCTGCATCCAAGGGAAGTGCTGAATCGAGTGGTTCAAGAATGGGAGGACCGCCCAGATCAAATCAGCTTGGCTCAGGTAGAGGGCTTTGTTCGGCAAATCCTTGGCTGGCGCGAATATATCCGGGGAATCTATTGGGCTGAGATGCCGGCTTATTCGGAAAGTAATGAACTGGGGCACAAACTCTCCCTGCCATCCTGGTTCTGGAATGCGAAAACCAGAATGCGCTGCTTGTCACAGTCTATAGAGCAGTCTCTAGAGTATGCATATGCTCATCATATTCAACGATTGATGGTAACGGGTAATTTTGCGTTGTTGGCTGGAATTGCTCCAGCTGAGGTCGATCGGTGGTATTTGGGAATTTATATCGATGCAATTGAGTGGGTTGAGTTGCCCAATACGCGTGGAATGAGTCAATTTGCCGATGGAGGATTGCTGGCAACGAAACCATATGTCTCGTCTGCCAACTATCTGAGGAAAATGGGACACTATTGCGAGAAGTGTCCATATGACGCGAAATCCAGACACGGTATGTTGGCTTGCCCCTTCAATAGTCTATATTGGGACTTCCATGACCGACATCGTGAAAAGCTGAGTCGAAATCCACGCATCGGCATGGTCTACCGGACCTGGGACAAAATGAATTCAGACGAGCGAGCTGCCATCCGCAAGAGAGCTGTTTGGATTAAGGAACATCTGGAAGAACTGTGATTGCTTGACGTTAGAGTAACGAAGCAATGGCAAAGCCACCGGTGATCGTTCCAATTGTGCTTCCCAGGTTTGCAAAAACGACGACAAGAAGTACACGAGTGATCTTGTTACGCCAAAATCCTTTGAATTCCTGAACATCTGTCATCAAGCCTTCAAAATCACGAACCTGTGGTCGTCGAATGAGAACTTCTACTAGGCCAGCGACCCAGCCAGCGGCAACAGCAGGATTCAGTGAAGTAAACGGGGCTGCAATGAAGGCAGAACCAATAGTCAGGGGGTGGGCAAGCGCCAAGGCGGAACCAAGAGCAGCCAAACCACCATTAATCCAGAACCAGCGTTCTATCATTTCCCAACTGACGCTGGTGTCCACCATGATAAAGCCGTAGACGATCAAGCCGATAATCAATGCTGGAATTCCCCACTTGAGAATTGTTCCGAGTGATCCGGAAGGGGGAACTCGTTCCAACTCATTGAGATCATGTTCTTTGCCAAGTTCACGCTTGATTCCGGGTACATGTCCGGCTCCGACAACTGCGACGATCTTAGGTCTGTCAGTTTGTCTGATTTTTTCAGCAAGATACTGGTCACGCTCGTCAATCAAGGTCTCCTTCATCTCAGGAGCTTGAGCAGCCAAAGTTTCGAGGGCATCAGTCAGCACGTCACTTTGCTTCATGCGTTCAATATCTTCTTGCTGAATGGGATCGTCGACAAACATGCTGCCCATCAACTGGCCACTGAGTTTCCACTTTCGCCAAAAAGAGAGTCTTCGCCATGTGCGTTGTAGGGTCACTCGAACATCTCGATCCGCTAACACGATTTTTGCTTCCAGATCTTCGGCAACACGGGCAGCTTCCACCATTTCAGCACCGGGCTCTACGCCTAATTGAGCACCAAGGCGTCGCTGGAATGCAGACATCAGGAGATTTGCCAACAATAGCATTGCTTTGCCCTGTCGAATGACCTTGAAGAGATCCATTTCCTTCCAGCGATCTCCATAGCGGAGCGCTTCGTAGCGAGCAGCACAAAGTTCAATGCACACCGCATCGGGTTGCTCTTGTTCAATGACCCGACTGACTTCTTCTACACTCTCTCGTGAGATGTGGGCGGTTCCGACCAGCACGATCCGTTTCCCTTCGTGCTCGATCTCATGTACATTGGCCGAATATTCCATGCTCAGCGTCCTAGGCAAGAGTTGAGAAAAATTACTTAAATTAGCCCAAGCTTTCTACATTTCCAATTTATTTGATAGGATTTCTACAGAAGGGAAACAAATGTTTCTGCCTTTCCTACCATTGATTCTTGCTTCGTTAGGGTTGTCATTACTGGTATTGCCGATGCTACCCGAAGAAGCGGTCATCTCTCTCGAACCAATCGAAACCTTGATTCTGTTCCTGATCAACAGTCTGTTGCTTGGGCAGTTGCAGTCTCAATCAAACAGATTTTGGATTCAAGCGTTCCCAAGATGGGCAGTTGCTGGACTTTGGGCCGGATTGAGTTGGGCCACCCGGTTGCCTGTTGAATTGGCTACGTACTGGGAAAATGTGAGGATGGATCAAGCCACAGTCGTTTTCCTCTTGGTATTGGTCTATTGGATAGCCGATAGTCTCGCGGCTCATCCATGGAGGAAAGATGGTGAAAAGTGGTTGAAGACGATCCAGACGCTACGCCTGCAACTTCCTTTGATTTTGATTACAGGCCTGCACTTAGGGCTCACTCTACTGCTCGATAAGACTATCCCTGATGAAGCCGTCAGCAACCAAGTGCTTGTTGAGTTGGGATTGAGTGTTTTGATTTTGTTGGGTGCTGCCCCCTGGTTTGTGGTGTTGAGTTGGGGAGTACAACCGGTGGCCTCAGAAGTTAGAAATGAGATCGCTGCTGAACTGAAAGCCAACCGAACTTCTGTACAAGGTGTGTTTTGTTGGCCCGGACACATCACTCAGACGGCGACCGCGGGAGTGATTGGGATTCTTCCTTGGGCTCGCTTTCTACTGGTCAGCCCGCAACTGCTGGACCATTTGAATTCTCAGGAATTACGTGCAGTCGTAGCCCATGAAGCTGGGCATCTCCGGCGCTGGCATCTTTTCTTCTATGCACTTGCGTTCCTTGGTTTTGTAGAATTGCTTTTTCTGATTCTCGTTGGGGTGGAGTTTACCCAGTGGATCACAGGCTTTACAACGCCGGACTGGTTACAGGGATTTTTGCTGGTAGGGCTTCTGGGCTTATTTCTTCGGGGAGGAATTGGGTTTCTGAGCAGAAATTTTGAGCGTCAAGCTGATTGCAATGCCTTTTTGAGATGTGGTTGGGAGCCTTTCGCCACCGCTCTGACTAAAGTTGGCTACCTGAACCGAATTGCCCTGCATCAAGACAACTGGCATCACTATGGGATTCAGCAGCGATTGGAATTTCTAAAACTCTGTGAAGAACAACCAGAAAGAGTTTCAAAGCACGACCAAAGAGTGAGAACAATCCAAGGTGGCTGTCTGCTACTCTTTGGTTTGTTACTCTCTGCAAGCGTTTATAGTAATTCACAGCATGCCGAAGAGAGCCTGATTTTTTGGCGATTGGAAAACATTGTATCGGAAACAACGCCCGCAGATGTAGGGTTGTTGATTCAGGCAGCCAATACATTCTATGAAAAATCAGAGTTTGAACGCGCCGAAGAACTCTATCGACAAGCGTTAGTTTGGGAACCTGAAAACCCAAGGGCACTTAATAACTTGGCTTGGCTCTTAACACAGCATTTTGCAGAGCAACCCCTAAAAGTGCGAGAGAGTGTAGCACTTGCAGAGCGTGCAGTGGCATTGGAGCCGGCTGCCTATATTTTGGATACCCTTGCAGAAAGCTATGCTCTTCAGGGACGCTGGCAAGAAGCAGCAGATACAGCCAAAACTGCCCTAGAACGAGCTGAATCTGACATCCGTAATGTGGATCACATGGGCCTCCGCTATTACCAAGACCGCATGGAACATTTCCAGCACACTCGCCTCTGAGTTTTTTTCTCGGCAAATCCCTCCTGCCGTTCGGGATTTTTCCCAATATTTCAGCCAACTGACTCACTAGAGAACAGACCTTGCGTTGGGTGCAAAGAATTCTTTGGGTGGTCTTCATCCTGAATCTGCTTGGACTGGCTGGGCTGACTGTCCTCTATTTTGGAGGACCTGGCTGGTTACAGGAGCAGTTGCCAAGAGCACTTGAGAAGCAGTTAGGACGTCCAGTCCAACTCACACAGGTGCGAGTGGAGCCCCTTTCCCTCAAATTGATCCTGCAGGGTTTGGAAATCCGTGAGGCTGATGGTTCAGAATCTTTTGTTTCTCTTGAAGAAATTGGGATTGATCTGAGTTGGAATAGCTTCTGGCAATGGGCCTTGGTGGTTGAAGAGGTTGAGTTGATTTCTCCCTACCTCCGCGTCTCTTATCTCGGAGAACAGCGCCTCAATTTTTCCGACCTGATTGAGAAAATTGCAACCTCCGAAACAA
>JACLAD010015486.1_pt1 | contig 56417 bp, 60 predicted proteins | sample 8027901 | NCBI WGS metagenome assembly JACLAD01 (sample SAMN15725071, study PRJNA655200) | protist metagenome | isolation source: fluorescence activated cell sorting (FACS) single amplified genomes of... | place: Spain: Blaines Bay Microbial Observatory, Mediterranean Sea | collected 2016-07-05 | reverse complement strand
GAAGTCGGTGCCTCCAGCATCCGCGACATGGGGAAGGTTATGGGCGTTCTGAAGGCGAAATACACCGGCCAGATGGATTTCGGGAAGGTCGGGCCCATGGTGAAAGAGAAATTGGGATAACGCCAATATAAGTTGGAACTCTTTGGTCCCTGCCGCGTTCGCTTAAAAGACGAAAATTTCGGGGGGACAGAATGCGCCATTTTCAGCGTCACCGACAGAACGCACGGGCCGCCCTTTTGGCGCGTTTGGGACAGTTCAATGTGAACGATCTCACCAGCCGTCAGGCCCAAATGTTTTCCCACCTTACTTTGCGTGAATTGGAAGACCTGTCCGTCATTGGCCAACAAAAGACGACCTCATGAAAGCGCAGTCGAAAGCCCAGCAAAAGGCCGCAGGTGCGGCCTTGTCTGCCAAGCGGGGCGACACCAAGGTTGGTGATCTGCAGGGTGCCTCAAAAGAGATGTATGATAGCATGACCGAAGCGGAACTTGAGGACATGGCATCGACAGATCATGACGATCTGCCCGAGGCCAAAGACTAGGACCGGCGCAGCAGCCGCCCGTCAAGGATCGCAAGGCCCACGGCCAGCAATCCAAGCCCCACGTAGACATTTGGCGACAGAGTTTCATACAGAACCCAAGAGCCCAGCAAGATCGACACCGGCGGGATCAGCAAGGTGACGATCATCGTATTGGCCGATCCGGCCGTTTTCAAAATTCGGTAGTACAGCAGGTAGGCACCGGCGGTCGCAAAGACCACGTAGTAGCCGATCGCGGCGAATGTTGTCGGACTGAGCGCAAAGGACGGCGCGCCGTCGATGATCAAAGCTGCGGGCACCATGACGATGGACGACCCCGTCAGCATTCCGGCGGCGGCCACTTGCGGTGTCAGATGCCCCATATGCACCCGCGCCCAGACGCCTGCGAAAGCATACGAAATCGTCCCGCCGATGACGGCCAGTTGGGCCAGTGATGTGACGTCAAAATCCCGCAGGCTGTCCAACCCGATGGCCGTGGCCACCCCGAAAAACCCGATCAACGACCCAACCGCTTTGCGTGTCGTCAACCGTTCGTCGGCCAACAACAGGGCGGCGACCACCACGCCGAAAATAGCCGTGCCTGCATTGAAAACGGACGTAAGCCCCGTGGGGATATAAAGCTGACCCCACGCCATCAGGCTGAAGGGGATCACATTGTTCAGAACACCCATGACAAACAGCACCGCCCAATCGCGGCCCGTAGGCAGCGGCAGACGTCGCCACGCGACATAGGCCCACAGGATCAGGGCCGCCCAAAAGACGCGGTGCGCCACAGAGGTGACAAAAGGGACCTCATCCAACGCCAGACGGATCGCCAGAAAGCTGCCGCCCCAGATCAGGCCAAGGACAAAGAGTTCGGCCCAATTGCGGAGGGACAAGGTGCGTTGTCGCGTCATGTTGCGGTTCTACGTGGGACAGGTCGCGCGAGCAACGTGAAACCGGCGCTATCGCCGCGACATCCAAAGCGCCCCAAGGGCGAGGGACGCAGGGACCGTCTGCACCAAGGCAATCGTCGGCGACACGGTCAGCGCGCCAAAGACACCAGCGACTGCCACGAAGATCAGAAAACAGCTGGCCACGCGGGCTTGCCACGCACGGTCCGCGATGGTCAGCGACCACAGCAAACCTGCGGCCAGAAATCCGTTGTAAAGGCCCTGATTTGCCGCAATGGCCGTCGTTGGCGCAAAAAGCGCGGGATCAAGGGTCGAGAAAATCGCGGGTCCGCGCGCCTCCCACGCAAAGATTTCGAACCATGAAATGTAAAGGTGCAGGGCGGCGATCAGGACGATGAGGATCAGGGCAAGGGCGCGCATTGTGGGGCTTTCCGGTTGGAATGGGGGGAGCCTAACGGGCCGCAGCTTCCAGCGCCAGCTTGAGTGACGTCGTGACCTCTTCATGAAGGGCCGCACGTTCGTCTTCTGACAAAAAGGCGCCGAGTTCAACTTCACGGTCGCTACCTTTGAGGGTAAGATAGTTCGGGATTTTCTCATGTTTGGGGTCGAGTTTGACCTGCACCCAATAGGGATTTGCCTCCCATGTGAGGTGGCCGCGACGGGGGTGGTGATGGTCAAGGCTGATGTGATCGGGCCAGATGCGCAGTTCTTCGAGGATCTCACCGTCCTTTTGGTTGCGCTGAAGGGCGTACCAAATGCCGCCGACGGCCAGTGCGAAGAATGGCAACAGCCCCCACAAAACGGGGGAGCCCATGACCGCGATCAGCGGCAACAACACCATGGCCGCGGTGGCGGCCATGAAGGTCACGAAATCACGGCGCAGCAGGGACCGGTAGGGCCACAGATGCACTTCGGCCACGGGGGTGGACCGGGCATCGGGGTCTTCGGATTTGATCCATTCATACGGCATCAGCGTTCCCTTTGCGCGGGGCCAAAATTCCGGAATTTTGGCGGTGTAGAAAACTCTAGAATTTTCGGTCGCCGGGGGTAGGGGGGACGCAAAGAAAAAGGGCCCCGATGGTGTCACCGGAGCCCTTTTGTTTGATCAAGCGGGTCTTAGTGACCTGGCTGTTTGTCCCAGTCGGACTGCTTGGGCAGAATTTCGAACGTGTGCTCTGGTGGAGGGGACGGCAGGGTCCATTCCAGCGTATCCGCAAATTCGTTCCACGGGTTGTTCTCGGTCGCGTTCTTCGGGGACAGGAGTGTCTTGAAGAGCATGACGATGAAGAACAAGAAGCTGCCGAAGGCGATGAAGGCACCGATGGAGGACACGTAGTTCCACAGCGCGAACGCCTCGTTGTAGTCGATGTAGCGGCGTGGCATCCCGTTCCGGCCCAAGAAGTGCTGTGGGAAGAACGTGATGTTGGCGCCGATGAACATCAGCCAGAAGTGCGTGTGACCTGCCCATTCGGGGATCATCCGGCCAGCCATTTTTGGCAGGTAGAAGTAGATGCCCGCGAAGATGCCGAAGACGGCGCCCAAACTCATCACATAGTGGAAGTGGGCAACGACGTAGTAGGTGTCATGATAGGCGCGGTCGACGCCGGCCTGCGACAGAACGATGCCGGTCACACCACCCACGGTGAACAGGAACAGGAAGCCAAAAGCCCACATCATGGGTGTTTTGAATTCCACGGACCCGCCCCACATCGTCGCGATCCACGAGAAGATCTTAACGCCGGTGGGCACCGCGATGACCATGGTTGCCAGCATGAAGTAGGACTGCTGGGTCAGGGACATGCCGACCGTGTACATGTGGTGCGCCCAGACAACAAAGCCCAGCGCGCCGATGGCGACCATCGCATAGACCATCGGCAGGTAGCCGAAGATGGGCTTGCGCGAGAAGGTAGAGATCACGTGGGAAATGATGCCGAAGGCGGGCACAATGATGATGTACACCTCAGGGTGACCGAAGAACCACAGGATGTGCTGGTAAAGAACGGGGTCACCGCCACCGGCAGGATCAAAGAAGGTCGTGCCGAAGTTGCGGTCCATCAGCAGCATGGTGATCGCACCGGCCAGCACGGGCAGGGCCAGCAGGATCAGCCATGCGGTCACGAAGATTGACCAAGCAAACAGCGGCACCTTGTGCAGCGTCATGCCGGGGGCGCGCATGTTCAGGAATGTCGTGATCATGTTGATCGCGCCAAGGATAGACGAGGCACCGGAGACGTGAACCGCGAAGATCGCGAGGTCCATTGAGATGCCGGCCTCATTCGTCGACAGCGGCGGATACATAACCCAGCCCACGCCGGAGCCAAGCTGACCGTTGCCGCCGGGCGCCAGGATGGATGCAACGCCAAGCGCCACACCGGTGCAGAACAGCCAGAACGACAGGTTGTTAAGACGGGGGAACGCCATATCGGGCGCGCCGATCTGCAAGGGCATAAAATAGTTGCCGAACCCGCCAAACAGCGCAGGAATAACAACGAAGAACATCATCAGGACGCCGTGATAGGTGATCATGACGTTCCACAGGTGTCCGTTCGGCGTACATTCATCCAATGCGGCAGGGAACAGACGCGCGCCTTCAAGGCACATGTACTGAACACCGGGGTTCATCAGCTCCATCCGCATGTAGATCGTAAAGGCGACGGACAAGAACCCGACGAAACCCGATACGAACAGGTACAAAATACCGATGTCTTTGTGGTTGGTGGACATGAACCAACGGGTAAAGAACCCGCGGTTGTCTTCATGCTCATGGTCGTGGACGGCTGCGTCTACCATGGTGCGCTCCCTCTTGCGTGGCTAATCGTGATCGAACTGACAGACTCAGCCCGATGGCTTTGAAGTGGTTCTATGGCGCACAGGCCCACAGGGCAAGCGCCCAGAGCGGTTTTTACATGGGTAAAAATGGCGCAGGGGCATGGGTGGGCGCGTTTGTCGCGGGGCGGCGCAGGGTGGCCCACACGCATGCGACCCCGAGCGCTGCGATAACAGTGATCGACACCGCCCAAGCGACGGTCAGATGGTCGTTGAGCATCCCCAGAAGCCCCACAGGTGCGGCCCGATGAAAATAAAGGCCCAGAAGGGTGATGATGGCATAGCCTATTGGGCCCAATCGCAGCGCCAAGGCGCCCAGAAAGACGAATGCGGTCAGATAGGTGTAGGACCAACTCAACGGGCTGAGCCACGCGAAGACCATGGCCGCCACAGCCACCACCAGCGGGTCGCGGGGGCGCAGGGCCGCCAGCCGCGCCACGGCGGCCAGTGCGCAAAGGTTGGCCAAGACAGAGGCGATCCGCCAAAGCTCTCATTTTTGGGTCATGTTCCAGCCCCGGTCCGTGCCAGCCATATTGTCCGGCGTGACACGGACCAGATGATCTGTGAACAACGTGCCCGACACCAAGGCATCGAGCGACATAGACACATCGCTGACGATGACCGATCCGGTCAGGGCACTGACCAGATGCAGATAGTCCAGATGAAGCGCCCATCCTGCCACAATGATCGACAGCACGCCAAGCGCCGCACCGGTGATGGCAAAGCTGAACAAAGCGGGCCATTGGCGGCGACCCAGATAGATCGCCACGAACATCACCGGATAAAGTTTGATTGCCGCCGCCAGTGCCAACAGGGCACCGGACAGGTGGACCTGTCCGAACTGTGCGCGTTCAAAGGCGAAAACCACAAGAAAGCTGACAAGCAGCTGCGGCTGGTTTTCCGCAAGTGCTGTGGTCACCGGCGACGACAAGGTCAGGCCGGTGTAGGTCAAGGCAACAAAGGCCAGTTGCGCGATGCCTGTGGTCCGGCACATGCGGCTGACCAGAAAGATCGTCGCGATCAGGAGAAGTTGATTCAGGCCAAGGAACACGCTGTCCAACACTTCGAATGAAGTGATGTCGGTCACATGGGCCAGCAGCCCCGCCCACAGTGGCGGATAAAGGTAGGGGAAAATGCGCGCTTCGGGATAGATTGCAGAAACATGCGGCCACCAGTCCGATGGCGTTTTCATGGTAAATCCGTCCGCCACGTCGGGGTAGATTTGGTCCATTTGGCCCATTTGGATGAATTCTGCCGCGACCCAGCTGGCATAAAGATCGGCCGATTGCGACGCTGCACCTGCGGCCACGGACAACATCAGGCTGTAGGCCATCAAAGTCGCAAAAAACGCAATATAGAGAACGCGTTGGGCGGGTTTTTGCATCTGGGTCATTGGCCGAAACATACCTTTGAGCGCGGCGCGCGCGATCTGCTGAACTCATTACTACAAAGGGGTTTAACAAATCATTGAGGCTGTTTTTGGGCAGAAACCTGCGACCACTCGGGTCAGTCACGGGCCTCCCAATCGGTTCCGATGGGCGCGCGGTCCGATTGTTTTTCGTCTTCGATCATGTGCGTCACCGCCGCACGTTCGTTGTGTTCCGCAGGGGGGGCTGTGCCTTTTTCGGTGTCGGCCAGGGCCAATGTGAAGGTGATCGGGAAGTGGTCCGACCCGATCTTGGGCAGGCGCCGCATGGCGACGAAGCGAAAGCGCGGATCGTGGAACAAATGATCCAAGGGCCACCGAAAGACAGGGTAGAAGGCATTGAAGGTGTTGAAAAATCCCCGTCCCACGCGCGGGTCCAGCAGGCCGGTGATGCGCTGAAACCGGCGCGTGGTGTGGGACCATGCCACATCGTTCAAGTCGCCCGCGATGATTGAAGGCAGCTCGCGCTTGGCGCTTTCCAGCCCTGCGGCGGCGATTTCGCTGTCGCGTCCTGTGGTTGCGTCCTGCGCTGTGGGGGGCTCCGGATGAATGATATAGAGCGCGACCCGATCACCAGAGGCGAGCGTGACCTGCGTCGTGATCGACGGCACCCCCGTTGTGACCAGATCGCGGACCTGCGTGTCCGACAGCGTCAAATTGGAATAGAGCCCCAGACCGTAGCCGGTGTCGGCGGGGTGTTCGACCACATGGGCGAAATGATCGCGCAGCGGGGCCATGGCGTCGATCCATTTCTGGTCCGGTTCGATCAAGGCCAGAATGTCAGGGCGTTCGCGGTGCACCAAGTCCAACGTTGCACCGTAGTCACGGTTGGACATCTTCACGTTTGCCGTCAGCACCGTCAGGTGCCGGTCTGTGTCCCGCATCAGTTTCGCATCAGCCGTAGCGGATTGTTTGGGCCACAGCGGCGTGAATTTGAGAACAAAGATCAGGTTGACCAAAATGCAAACGACCAGCACCGCATCGGCAACGATCAACGCACGCCCCGCCAGCACGAAGGGCGACACCACGGCGAGCCCGAGGGCCGCCAACATCACCTGAAGGCGGACAAATTCCGGCCCGCGGATCAGGCCGTGGGGATATTTAAGGAACGGCACGAATGTCAGCACCAAAAGCACGAAAACACACACCTTAAAGAGCAGTTCGGCAAGCGTCATGGCGGGGACTTTCGGTTGGCTTCGTTTATTAACGCCGTTCGGGAAAATCTGTTCCCGTCAAGGGCCGCCGTCCTCGTCCGCGTCACGCGGGGTGATGGCGTCCTCAAAGGTCTGACGCAGGGCCACGTCCACATCGGCCATGGTCACAGGCAGCCCCAGATCAACCAGTGATGTGACCCCGTGGTCCGTGATCCCACAGGGCACGATGCCGCTGAAATGGTCCAGATCGGGTTCGACATTGATTGAGATGCCATGAAAGCTGATCCATTTGCGCAAACGGATGCCGATGGCGGCGATCTTGTCTTCTGCCGGTCCCAATGCGGTCAGCGGTTTGTCTTCGCGCTGGACCCAAACGCCGACGCGTCCTTCGCGGATTTCGCCTTTGACGTTAAAACGGTCGAGCGTCGCGATGACCCAATGTTCAAGGTCTTGCACAAAGCGGCGCACATCGCGCCCGCGTTTGCCCACGTCCAGCATCACATAGGCCACCCGTTGGCCTGGCCCGTGGTAGGTATATTGCCCACCGCGTTTGGTGATGTGCACGGGAAACCTGTCAGGGTCCGTCAGGTCCGCCGCCTTGGACGAGGTTCCGGCGGTGTAAAGGGGGGGGTGTTCAACCAGCCAGACGCATTCATCGGCCTCGCCTTGGGTAATGGCATCGGCGCGGGCTTCCATGAAGGCGACGGCGTCCTCGTAGGGGGTCAGCCCGTCGGTGGTGATCCATTCTACCATTTATCTGCAGGGCAGCAGCCCCGCCTCCTTTAACTTGGCCACATTGGCAGTGTCGACAGGCATCTCCTCAGAAGCGGTGTCGCCTGAGGCGCATAAAACGTGAAGCGCCAGCCGCGTGACATTCGTTACCTGCGCAACCCGGGTCATTTGGGCCAACACGTTTCGAAACGCGGGATACGAAGTCAAGCCATTCACATAGCACATCCGCCATTTGGGCACGCCTGTTGGAAGGTCAGGCATCGGGTTCGTCAAGACATAGGCAATCCAAACGACTTCGCCAATTCGAAAGGTCATATCAAGTCCAGACGTCCGGTCCTTCAGGCCCCGATCAACATCGGCGCAGGCGATGCGGGGACGGGTTTGCGGGCAGCGGAGGTCTGTCAATCATCTTGCCGCTTGAAGGCCAGTTGTTCATTTCCCAAAGCGTGGGCATTTTGCTCTTGAGGTGGGGGAAAGGTTTGTCTAAAGCACCCCCACCTAGCCTAAGACTGTGCGGTCGTGGCGGAATTGGTAGACGCGCAGCGTTGAGGTCGCTGTGAGGTAACACTCGTGGGGGTTCGAGTCCCCCCGACCGCACCATCCCCCTTACAGGTCCGACAGACGCATTGCTTGCTTTGCGCGACGGAACTTTTCTGTGTAGCGTGGCGTTTCATGAATTGTACATGAAGACCTCGGGGGCACTATGGCGACAGGTTCAAAACCTGCGACGACCGGCACGACACGCGATCAGGCCTTGCCAGATCATCTGACATCTGAGGCATTGGACGCGCTGGGCGCGGGCCGTCATGGACGGGTCTTTGATGTCCTTGGACCCCATAAATTCAAGAACAGACGCTGGGTGACCACCTTTCAGCCAGATGCGGTTGAGGTTACAGCCCGTGTGGGTGCGAAAGACACGCCGCTGGCCCGTGTGTCGGGCGATGTCTTTGCCGCCGCCGTGCCCGGCAAAGCCTATGAACTGGTGATCCGGTATGCAGATGGGACGGAGGTCATGACCGCCGATCCTTACGCCTTCGGCCCTGTCTTGGGCGATTTTGACCAGTATCTGATCGGTGAAGGCACTCACAAACAGCTTTGGCGCGCGCTGGGCGCGCATGTGATGACCCATGAGGGCGTCGAAGGCACACATTTCGCCGTCTGGGCCCCCAATGCGCGGCGGGTGTCCGTCGTGGGGCATTTCAACATTTGGGACGGGCGCCGCCATGTGATGCGGCCCTTGGGCAATTCTGGCGTGTGGGAGGTTTTCCTACCCGGTGTGGGTGATCAGGACCTTTATAAATATGAGGTTCTGGGGGCCGACGGGTCGCTGGTGCAAAAGGCCGATCCGGTGGGCTTTGGGTCGCAACATCCCCCTGAACAGGCCAGCGTCGTGCGCGATATCGACGGCTACGGCTGGGACGACGGCGATTGGATGGCTCAGCGGCGCGCCAAAGGCGCAGTCGATGCGCCCGTGTCGATTTATGAGGTTCACCTAGGGTCGTGGCGCAGGCGGTATGACGATGGCGGCAGGCCGCTGTCGTATAAGGAACTTGCCCGTGATCTGGTGCCTTACGTGAAGGACATGGGGTTCACCCATATTGAACTGCTGCCCATTTCCGAATTTCCCTTTGACGGATCATGGGGCTATCAGCCCGTGGGGCTTTATGCGCCCACGATCCGTTTTGGACCGCCCCATGAGTTCCGCGATTTCGTTGAGGCCGCGCATAAGGCGGGCCTTGGCGTGTTGCTCGATTGGGTGCCGGGGCATTTCCCGACCGACGCACATGGTCTCGCCCATTTCGATGGCACGCACCTTTATGAACATGCCGATCCGCGCGAAGGGTTCCACCAAGACTGGAACACGCTGATCTACAATTATGGCCGCACGGAGGTCCGCAATTTTCTGGTCGCCAATGCGCTTTACTGGATGGAAGAATACCATCTGGATGGCCTGCGCGTGGATGCCGTGGCGTCCATGCTTTACCGCAATTATTCGCGCGAAGAGGGGCAGTGGGTCCCCAACAAGGACGGCGGCCACGAGAATTATGAGGCGATCGCTTTTCTACAAGAGATGAACGCGACCGTTTACGGCGAACACCCTGATGTCATGACTGTGGCCGAGGAAAGCACGTCCTTTCCAGGCGTGTCGAAGCCCGTCGACACAGGCGGCCTTGGGTTCGGGTACAAATGGAACATGGGGTGGATGAACGACACCCTGTCCTATATCGAAAAGAACCCGATCTATCGCCAGTATCACCACGACGATCTGACCCGCCCCTTGATGTGGCAATATTCTGAGAATTTCATTCTGCCCATCAGCCATGATGAGGTCGTGCACGGCAAAGGGTCAATGATTGAAAAGATGCCCGGTGAGGGGGATGACCCTTTCGCCAACCTGCGGGCTTATTATGCCTATATGTGGACCCATCCGGGCAAGAAGCTTTTGTTCATGGGCTGCGAATTTGCCCAGCCTGAGGAATGGAACCACAACGCCGAACTGAACTGGGGGGCTGCCGATCAGCCCGCCAATGCAGGTGTCCGCGAATTGGTGCGTGATCTGAACCGGCTCTATGCGTCCGAACCTGCGCTTCATGTAAAGGATTGTGACCCGTCGGGGTTTGCTTGGCTTAACGGCGATGCAGGCCAATCGACGCTGGGCTATGTGCGCTACGGCCACGACGGCGACGCGCCGGTGGTGGTGATGTGCAACTTCACACCTGTGTTGCGTGAGGGGTTCGCCATCGGCGTGCCTCAGCCGGGTCAATGGGACGAAGTCCTCAACAGCGATTCAGCAAATTACGGCGGCGGAAATCGCGGCAATCTGGGCGGCGTCAGGTCGCGCCCCGAACCGCGCGACGGTCATGACCATTCGGTCGAGATCGTCCTGCCACCTTTGAGCGTGGTGGTCCTGCGCCACGCCAAACAATAACCTTGGAGGGGAAACGAGATGGAACAGAAACGACTGACACAAAGGTCCATGGTGTTCGTGCTGGCCGGAGGGCGCGGCAGCCGTCTGAAAGAGTTGACCGACCGCCGCGTGAAACCGGCTGTGCCCTTTGGCGGCAAGGCGCGGATCATCGACTTTGCTCTGTCCAATGCGCTCAACTCCGGCATCCGCAAGATGGCGATTGCCACGCAGTATAAGGCACACAGCCTGATCCGGCATTTGCAACGTGGCTGGACGTTCTTTCGTGCGGAACGGAATGAATTTCTTGATGTTTTGCCCGCGTCCCAGCGGGGCAACAATGAAAACTGGTATCAGGGCACGGCGGACGCGGTGACCCAGAACATCGACATCATCGACAGCTATGATGTGGATTACGTAATCATCCTTGCGGGCGATCACATCTACAAGATGGACTATGAAATCATGCTGCGCCAGCATGTTGAAACCAAGGCGGATGTGACTGTCGGGTGCCTCACCGTGCCACGAATGGAGGCTACGGCCTTTGGCGTCATGGCCACGGACGACACAGGCCAGATCACGTCCTTTCTGGAAAAACCCGCCGATCCGCCCAGCACCCCCGAAGACCCGGACAAGGCGCTGGCGTCCATGGGGATTTACGTTTTCAACTGGGATTTCCTGCGCAAGCTGCTGACGGATGATGACAGCAATGTCGAAAGCTCACACGATTTTGGGCACGATCTGATCCCTGATATTGTGAAATCCGGCAAGGCCATGGCGCACCGCTATGACGAAAGCTGTGTGCGGTCCGAGGGCGCGCCGGTTTATTGGAAGGACGTCGGCACGGTTGACGCCTTCTGGGAGGCGCATATCGACCTGACAGATTTCACGCCGGACCTGAACCTGTGGGACAAAAACTGGCCCATCTGGACCTACAGCGAAAGCGTGCCGCCCGCCAAATTCATTCACAATGAAAAAGACCGGCGCGGCATGGCGATTTCAAGCATGATTTCGGGCGGGTGCATTATTTCGGGGACCGAGGTGCGCAATTCGTGCCTCTTCACCAATGTGCACACCAATTCCTACGCGGTTTTGGATCACGCGGTGGTGCTGCCCAACGTGACGGTGAACCGCCACGCGCGGTTGCGCAAAGTGGTGATCGACAGCGATGTGACCATCCCTGAGGGCCTCGTGGTGGGCGAAGACCCCAAGGAAGACGCCAAGTGGTTCCGCGTGTCCGACAAGGGCGTGACCCTGATCACCCAAGACATGCTGGATGCGAGGGCGGCTGCACAATGACACGGGTTCTTTCGGTCGCATCAGAATGTGCGCCGTTGGTGAAAACGGGCGGGTTGGCCGATGTGGCCGGTGCATTGCCCGGCGCGCTGAAAGTGCAAGACATTGAGATGCGCACTTTGTTGCCGGGCTATCCGTCGGTGATGGCCAAGGTCGGCAAGGCCAAGGCTGTCGTGTCGTTCAAGGATTTGTTTGGCGGGCCTGCGCGGGTTCTGGCGGCCAAGGTCGCGGGGCTTGATCTGCTGATCTTGGACGCGCATCATCTTTACGACCGCACCGGCGGGCCTTACGTGACCGAGGAAGGGCGCGATCATAAAGACAACGACGCGCGCTTTGCGGCCTTGTGTTTTGCGGCGGCCCATATTGCCGTTCAAGGTGCTGCGGGCTGGACGCCGGACATCGTGCACGGGCACGATTGGCAGGCGGGACTGACGCCTGAATACCTGCATGAAATGGGCAGCACGGTGCCCTTTGTTTTCACCATCCACAACATCGCTTTTCACGGCAACACGGATGCCAGCCGTATGGGCGCACTGGGCCTTGATAACTGGCGGTTTTCGTCTGACAAGTTTGAATTCTGGGGGCAGGTGTCCGCGCTGAAGGCGGGTCTGACGGGGGCTGCGAAAATCAACACCGTGTCGCGCACCTATGCCGAAGAACTGATGACGCCGCATTTCGGCATGGGCATGGATGGCGTGCTGCAGTCGCGCAAAGATGATCTGTCGGGCATCGTCAACGGGATCGACACCGAGGTCTGGAACCCTGCCACCGATCCTGAGGTCGCCAATTACACAGCCCCCAAAGGCAAAGCCAAAGCGAAGGCCGCCTTGCGCGCGGAATTCGGACTGCCCGACAGCGACGGGCCGTTGTGCGTGTTGGTGTCGCGGCTGACGCACCAGAAAGGGATCGACCTGCTGCTTCAGGCGCTGGGCGCGCTGACCGGGCGGGGCGGACAGCTTGCGTTGCTAGGGTCTGGCGATACGGAGCTTGAGGTCGCCTTGCTGGAACGCGCAACCCATGATCCCAACGTGGCGGTGAAAATCGGCTATGACGAAGGGCTGTCGCACCGGATGATGGCGGGGGGCGACGCGATCTTGGTGCCGTCTCGGTTTGAACCCTGTGGGCTGACCCAGCTTTACGGGCTGCGCTATGGAACGGTGCCCATCGTGGCCCTGACCGGTGGGCTGGCCGATACCGTCATCACCGCAAATCCAGCCGCTTTGGCTGCAAAAGCAGCAACGGGTGTTCAATTCAGCCCGATTACGGCGGATGCCTTTGCCAACGCATTGACGCGCACCTGCGATCTGTTCAAAGACAAAACAACGTGGACGATGCTGCAGCGCAACGGGATGAAACAGCCCGTGGGTTGGGAAACCTCCGCCGCAGCCTACGCCGCTTTGTACAGGTCAGCCCTGAAAGGCTAAATATGTCAGGTCATTTTGCCATCCGCGCGGGGGTCTCCTCGCCCCTTGGTGCGACATTCGATGGGGATGGGGTGAACTTCGCCGTCTTTTCGCGCCATGCCACGCAGGTCAGCCTGTGTTTGTTCGACGAAGACGGCAATGAAAGCCAGATCGTGCGGCTGCCCGAACGCGAAGGCCACGTCTGGCACGGCTACCTGCCGGGGATGCGTCCGGGCCAGCAATACGGGTTTCGGATGCAGGGGCCTTATAAGCCCGAAGAGGGTCACAGGTTCAATCCGTTCAAGCTGCTGATTGATCCTTATGCCAAACAGCTGACCGGTCATCCCACGTGGAATGATGCGCTGTTTGGCTATGACCTAAAGGCCAAGACGAAGGACATGGTGATGGACCGCACCGACAGCGGGCCCTATATGCCCCGCTGTGTGGTCGTGGACCCTGCGTTCACATGGGGCGGCGCGCAACGCCCGCAGACGCCCATGTCCGACACCGTGTTTTATGAGGCCCACGTCAAAGGCCTGACCGCTGAGCGCCGCGACGTGAACGCACCAGGCACATTTTTGGCCATGTCGTCCGAGCCGATGTTGGATCACCTGACAAAACTGGGCGTGACGGCGGTGGAATTGCTGCCCGTGCAGGCGTTCCTGAATGACCAGTTCTTAGTCAACAAAGGGCTCACGAATTACTGGGGCTACATGACCTACGGGTTCTTCGCCCCCGATCCGCGTTATATGCAGCACGCCCAGATCGCGGAATTTCAACAGATGGTTGCGCGGTTCCGCTCTGCCGGGATCGAGGTGATTTTGGATGTGGTCTACAACCACACCGCCGAGGGCAATGAGTTGGGGCCGACCCTGTCGTTCCGTGGCCTCGACAATGCCAGCTATTACCTGTTGGAAGACGACAAACGGTTCTACACGGATTTCACCGGCTGCGGGAACACGTTGAATTTCGAAAACCCCTTCGCCCTGCGGCTTGTCATGGACAGCCTGCGCTATTGGGTCGAAGTCATGGGCGTTGATGGCTTCCGCTTTGATCTGTGTTCCTCGCTGGGACGCACGGACCGGCAGTTTGACCGCGACGGGCCGTTCTTTCGCGCCATCCGGCAGGATCCCGTGTTGAACCGCGTGAAACTGATCGCGGAGCCGTGGGATCTGGGGCCAGGCGGCTACCAATTGGGTGCCTATCCCGCACCTTTCGTGGAATGGAACGACAAATACCGCGACGACACCCGCCAGTTCTGGCGTGGGGACGGCGGGATGGTGCGCGCCATGGCGGAACGGCTTGCAGGTTCGGCCCCGTATTTCGACCACGACGGGCGCGCGCCCACGGCATCTGTCAATTTTCTGACGGCCCATGACGGGTTCACGCTGATGGACACGGTCAGCTACAACGACAAACACAACGACGCCAATGGCGAAGGCAACCGCGACGGCCATTCCAATAACCATTCCGACAATATGGGCCACGAAGGCCCGTCGGGTGATCTGGCGGAGGCGCGCGCGCGCCGCCGGCGCAACATGATCGCCACGCTGATGCTGTCGCAAGGCACGCCCATGCTGCTGGCGGGGGATGAATTGGGCAATTCCCAAGGCGGCAACAACAACGCCTACTGCCAAGACAATGAGATCGGTTGGGTGAACTGGTCCGACGCCGACCCCGACTTTTTGGCCTTTTGTCAAAAGGCCATCGCCTTTCGCAAATCCCACGCCATCCTGCGCCAGCGCCGGTTCCTGCATTCGCGCCCCCGCCTGATTGACGGGGCACCGGATTTGTTCTGGCGCCGTATGGACGGCGAACCCATGGGGGCCGCCGATTGGAACGACGCCAGCTTGAAGTCCATCGTGGCTGAATTGCGCACAGCCTCGGGCACGCCCGAATACGTTGAACGCGAAGGCGCGCTGCTGGTGGTGATGAACGCAGGCGACGCGGTGAATGTGGCCCTGCCGCAGGCGCGCGACGATTTCATGTGGCAGCGTGCCTTCGACACCGCCGAACCCGATACCATTGGTCGCTTTGAAGGCACGACAATCGCTGCAAATTCTGTTGTAGTCTTTGTAGAGGCCCGCGCAGACGACCCATAATCCCAAGGAGACGACCATGACCCACACGACCGTTACGACCCAGCCCATTGCAGGCCAGAAACCGGGAACGTCGGGGCTGCGCAAGCGCACGAAGGTGTTTATGGAACCGCATTTCCTTGAAAACTACGTGCAGGCGATCTTTGACGGCACCGGTCGTGTGGCTGGAAAGACCTTGGTCGTGGGCGGTGACGGGCGGTATTTCAACGACCGCGCCATTCAGGTGATTTTACGCATGGCGGCCGCGGGCGGTGCGGCGCGCTGCATCGTGGGGCAGGGCGGGATTTTGTCCACCCCCGCAGCGTCGCACCTGATCCGCAAGCGGGGCGCCAGCGGCGGTCTGATCCTCTCGGCCAGCCACAACCCTGGTGGGCCGGACGCGGATTTCGGGCTGAAATACAACGGCGCAAACGGCGGCCCAGCGAGTGAGAAAATTACCGCTGAAATTTTCGCGCGCACGCAGGACATCGCGGAATACCACATTCTTGAGGCCACGGACGCGGACCTTGGCACTTTGGGTGAAAGCCACCTTGGCGATCTGGTGGTTGAGATCGTCGATCCGGTCACCGACTACGCCGCCTTGATGGAAGACCTGTTCGATTTCGACGCAATCGCTGCGTTGTTCGCCGGTGGCTTCGCCATGAAATTCGACGCCATGCACGCGGTGACCGGCCCTTATGCCACCGCCATCCTTGAAGGCCGTTTGGGGGCTGTCAAGGGCACGGTCATGAACGGCGTCCCGTCCGAGGATTTCGGCGGCGGCCATCCTGATCCCAACCCGATATGGGCCAAAGATCTGATGGACGTGATGTACGCCGATGATGCGCCAGATTTTGGCGCGGCCTCCGACGGGGATGGCGACCGCAATATGATCGTGGGGCGTGGTGCCTATGTGACGCCGTCTGATTCATTGGCGCTTTTGGCGTCCAAGGCGCATCTGGCACCGGGCTATGCCAAGGGGCTGGCTGGGGTCGCGCGGTCGATGCCGACCTCTGGTGCGGTGGACAGGGTGGCGGCGGCCAAGGGGATCGGCTGTTATGAAACGCCCACGGGGTGGAAGTTTTTCGGCACGCTGCTGGATGCGGGCAAGGTCACGCTATGTGGGGAAGAATCCGCAGGCACGGGCAGCGACCATGTCCGTGAAAAGGACGGGCTGTGGGCGGTGCTGTTGTGGCTGAACATTCTGGCAGAAACCAAGATGTCCGTGGCCGACCTGATGGATGAGATGTGGCGCGACTACGGGCGGTGTTACTACACCCGCCATGATTACGAAGATGTTGAGGCTGAGAAAGCCAACGCCATGTTTGACGCCCTGCGCAACAAACTGCCCGGTTTGGCGGGCAGCGACGTGGCAGGCCAAACCGTCGAATGGGCCGATGAATTTGCTTATGACGATCCGGTGGATGGCAGCCATGCGGCGGCCCAAGGATTGCGGATCGGGTTTGTGGGCGGGGGCCGTGCGGTGTTCCGCTTGTCCGGCACAGGCACCGTGGGGGCCACGATCCGGCTCTACCTCGAACAGCTGGAAACCGACGCCAGCCGCTTCGGTCTTGACCCCGCTGAGGTGTTGAAGCCCATCAACGAGGCCGCCTTGGCACTGTCCGATCTGGCCGCAATGACCGGCCGCTCAGCGCCTGACGTAATAACCTAAATCAGCGTCACTTTGCCCGTCAGATAAGCGTAGCCATTGGCTGGCAGAGTGAGCGTTGTGCCGTCGAGGCTAGCGTTGTTGGGGCCAGTGATCTCCGTGTCGCTGACCGCTAGGCTATGGTCATCTGCGGACAGGTTGAACACGCAGGTCAGCGTTTCCGAGTCACTGATGCGGTGGAACGCCAACAGAGGTTCGTCCAAGTCGATGAAGGTTGTCTTGGTGCCAGACAGCGCGGCGGAGGCTTTGCGGAAGGCAATGACGTCTATGTAGTAGGCCAGCACGCTCTTGTCGCCCTGTTGGTCGACCGCATTGGCCGCCTGCGGGGCTTTGACGGGCAACCACGGGGTGCCGTCCGAGAATCCGGCGTTTTTCGCGTCCTTTTCCCAGACCATCGGCGTGCGGCACCCGTCACGGCCTTTGACCGCGGGCCAATAGCGCAGGGCTGGCGGATCGGTCAGCTCATCATAGGTGAGGTCGGTTTCGGTCTGACCCAACTCCTCCCCCTGATAGATGCCGATGGTGCCGGGGAACGACATCAACATGGCCACGGCCATACGCGCGATGGCGTCCTCATCCGTGGCGTGGTCCAGCCAGCGGGTGACATGGCGCGGCACGTCATGGTTTGAGAACGACCAATAGGGGTGGCCGTCAGGCGCGCCTTTTTGGAAGCCTTCAATGCAATTCCGAAAGTGTTTGGCGTTGAAATCAGGGCCCAGCATCGCAAAGGAATAGGCCATATGCAGCCGGTCGGTGCCTTGGGTGTATTCGCCCATAATCTCAATCGACCGATCGCCCATTTCGCCCACTTCACCGACCATCATGATGTCGTCGTACTGATCCGTCAGTGCGCGCAGACGTTCCAGAAAGCCCAGATTTTCTGGGCGCGTCTTGTTGTAGATGTTCTTTTGCATCCCATAAAGGTCGGTGGCCATGACCTGTGGGGCCGCATTGGCGGCGGGGTTGGAACGCAGTTTTTGGTCGTGGAAGTAGTAGTTCACTGTATCCAGACGGAACCCGTCCAGCCCAAAGTCGAGCCAGAATTTACACGTCTCAAGGATGGCATCGACCACGTCCGGATTGTGGAAATTCAGATCCGGTTGGGAGGCAAGGAAATTGTGCAGGTAGTACTGCCCCCTCCCTGGATCAAACTCCCACGCGGGTCCGCCAAAGTGGCTGTGCCAGTTGGTCGGGGGGGATCCATCGGGAAGCGGATCGGCCCAGACATACCAATCGGCCTTGGCGTTGGTGCGGTCCTTGCGCGACGCTTTGAACCAGTCGTGCTGGTCTGAGGTGTGGGACAGCACCTGATCGGTGATGACTTTCAGACCCAAATCATGGGCCGTGTCGATCAGACGTTTGAAATCATCCAGATCGCCAAAGAGAGGGTCAATTTTGCAGTAGTCGCTGACGTCATAGCCCATGTCCTTTTGCGGGGACATGAAGATGGGCGACAGCCAGACGCAGTCGGCGCCCAGATCGGCAATATGGGGCAGGCGGCGGGTGATGCCGTTCAGGTCGCCCACGCCGTCGCCGGTGCTGTCCTGATAGGACCGCGGGTAGACTTGGTAAATGATCGCGTCGCGCCACCAATCGGTCATGGCTGCCCCCTCTGCGTGAGTCGTTGAAGTTGCCCGCTACATAGCGTTGTTTGCGGTAACATAAAGCGGTTTTCGCAGTTAAGGCAGGATCGTCAGCCACGCGGATGTGGTTATGATCGAAAGTGCTGTCCCGATCAGCACCGATGAGGCCGCGACCCGTTTTGCGGCACCATACATATTGGCAAAAACATAGGCATTGATGCCCGGCGCCACGGAGGCCGTGACGACCGCCGACCGCAGCGCGTCGGTGGTCAGATTGGCGGTTGTGCCAAGCGTGTAGGTGATGGTTGGATGCACGATGAGGGACACAACGCAGACAAACAGGATCGTGCGCATGTCGCCCTCGGGTCGGTAACGGTAGAGGACGCCGCCCAAGCCGAAAAGCGCCGCCGGAAGGGCCGCGCGGGTCATCAGATCAACGGCTTCAGTGAAAACGGACGGCAGGGGGATTTGGCCCAGATTGACGATAAGGCCCGCAGTTATGCCCAAGACCAGCGCATTGGAGAACATGGCCCGCCCGACCTTGGCGGGCAGATGATGCAGGGCCGTGCCGCGGGCACGGGCAAGCTCCATCGCGGTGATGCCCAGCATGTAGCCAAAGGGCGCGTGGATCGCGATGATCGCATAATTGCCCAGCAGTGCATCGGGGCCATAGGCGCGTTTGGTGATGGGCAGGCCCAACAGGAGGCTGTTGGAAAACAGGCAGCAGAACGCGATGGCGACGCTGTCTTCCCATGTGCGGTTGAAAAGAAGACGCGCGGCGGCAAGGCCAAGAAGAAAGGCCGCAACGACGCCTGTGTAAAAGCTGACCAGAATAGGCGCGTTGAAGTTTTGCCCCAGATCGAGGGTCGAGATGGCGCGAAAAAGAAGACAGGGGATGGCGAAGCTTTGCGTAAAACGCATGAGGCCATCGACATGATCGTCGCTGAACAGTTTTCCCCAAACGGCTGCGTAGCCGAAGGCCAAGACGATAAAGACCGGGAGGATAATGGTGAGAATATCGGTCATGTCAGCACCAGCGGCGGGCCCGATTGCGCCTGCGGCGGGCGGGGGGGCAAAATTATGTAATTTTGGCGGTGCTGTCCGGGAGGGCGGTGGTTGTGGCTGGCCGGCCCTCCGGGGGGAGTTTTTCGGGCCAGATGAAGACGGGGGGCGGTGCTAGTCCGCAAGGGTCAGGGTCAGACCGTCATAGGCGGGCTGAATGTGGTCGGGGGTTTCATCAACCAAGGTCTGGTAGTCCAGATCAATGTGCATATTGGTGAGGACGGCGCGTTTGGGCTGAACGCGGTCGATCCATTCAAGTGTTTTTGCAAGGTGCGCGTGGGTCGGGTGCGGGTCGCGGCGCAGGGCGTCCACGATCCACAGGTCGAGGTTTTCGAGATGGTGCCAGACGTTCTCTGGGATGTCGGAGACGTCTGGCAGGTAGGCTGCGTTGTCGATGCGAAAACCAAGGGCGTCGATGTTGCCATGTTCGACTTCAAACGGTGTCAGGGTGATGGGGCCGCCGGCGCCGTCGATGGTGACGTCGCCCTTGATTGTGTTGAGGTCACAAATCGGGGGATAGCTGGACCCTGCGGGTTGCACGAAGGCGTAGCCAAAACGCGCCAGCAGTTGGTTGCCGGTGTCGCCGTCTGCCCAGACGGGCAGGCGTTGGCGCATGTTGTAGACGATCATGCGGATATCATCGAGGCCGTGGACATGATCGGCGTGGGCGTGGGTGTAGACCAGCGCGTCGAGTTCGCCGACGTCAGCATCCAGCAGCTGTTGGCGCAGATCGGGTGAGGTGTCGATGAGGACGCGGGTTGTGCCGTTGGGGCCTTCGCGGCTGACCAGAAGGGAACAGCGTTTGCGGACGTTTTTGGGGTTTTTCGGATCACATGCGCCCCAGTGACCGCCCAAGCGGGGCACGCCGCCCGAAGAACCACAGCCTAAGATGCGGAGGGTTGTGGTCATGGTCGCCACTCCGCCGCTTTGGAAAACAGGCGGTCGAAGTTGGCGGTGGTTTGGGCGGCGAAGTCTGGGTAGTCGAGGCCGAACACCTCTGCGCCGACTTGTGCGGTGTGGGCGGTAAAGGCCGGTTCATTGCGTTTGCCACGGTGGGGCGGCGGGGCCAGATAGGGGCTGTCGGTTTCCACCAAGATACGGTCCACAGGGGCCTTCGCGAAGATGTCGCGCAGATCACTGGATTTGGGGAAGGCGGCGATGCCCGACATGCTGAGGTAAAAGCCCATGTCGATGGCGGCTTCGGCCAGTTTCGCGCTGCTGGAAAAACAATGCATCACGCAGGAAAAGGGCTTTGCGGCCATGCCGTCCGTCAAGATGGAGATCATATCATCGTCAGAGGCGCGGTTGTGGATGATCAGCGGCAGGCCGGTCTCTTGAGCGGCTTCGATATGGATTTTGAGCGAGGTCTTTTGGACCTCAGCCGTGTCAGCGGTGTAATGGTAATCCAACCCGCTTTCGCCGATGCCTATGAACTTCGGGTGGGCGGCCAGCGCGATCAAATCCTCGGCCGACACCAAGGGTTCGTCTGCGGCGGACATGGGGTGGGTGCCTGCGGCATAGAAGACGGGCGCGTGGGCCTCCGCGATGGCGCGGACCTGTGGTTCAAGGCGCAGTTTGGTGCAGATGGTGACCATGCGCGCGACCCCTGCGGCCACGGCGCGGTCAATCACGGCGGCGCGTTCGTCGTCGAAGTCCGGAAAATCCAGATGGCAGTGGCTGTCGACGATCTGCGGTGTGGTCATGGGGGTCCCTAAACGGCAGCCACGTCCAGCGCGGCTTTTTCGATCCTAAACAGCGTATCTAGGACCAGCGCGGCAGGGTCAAGATTGACCGCCTTGCCATGGCGGGTGCGGTCGGACACGGTTTGCGCCACCTGCGCCCAGCGGCGTGCGGCGAAATCGTTGGGGGAGAGTTTCGACAGCAAGAGCGCCTCGCCCTGTGCAGCCTGAATATCGGGGGGGCCGTGCAGGCCTGCGCGCGCTGTTCGGGTGAGGAATTTGTCGATCAGATCCAGCGTCAACTCAAACCGCGTGGCCCCTGCTTTGCCGACACATTTGTCGGCCATGGCCAACGCGCGGGGGCGGTCGAAATTGGGCAGGGTTGAGAAGAGAGAGACGAGGTTGGAATAGACCGACAAGCCGTCCAGATTGGTCAGGCGGATCGCCTCCCCCACGGACCCGCCGGACAATGCGGCAAGCGCTTCGCCCGCGTCGGTGTTGATGCCCGATTGGGCAAGGGCGGTCGTCATGTCTTCGGCGGACAGCAGGCCGCAGCGCAATTCGCGACAGCGCGACCGGATGGTGGGCAGAAGGCGGGACGGCGCGTGGGAAATCAGCAAGATCACCGCATCAGCGGGTGGTTCTTCAAGCAGTTTGAGGATCGCGTTGGCGGCGTTGACGTTCATGTCATCCGCGGGGTCAACGATCACCACACGGCGGCCGCCATCGGTGGCGGACATTCCGAAGAAGTTCTTCAGCTTACGGACTTCGTCGACGGTGATGACGGATTTCAATTTGTCGGTTTTGTCGTCCCAGGCGCGGCGCAGGGTGAACAGACGGGGGTGCGCGCCTGATCGGATCAGCGCCATATCAGGGTGGGCGTCGTCCACGTCCAATGACGTGGGCGGGGGCGGTGCGCCGAACATGTCGTCCTCGGCCACCAGCGGTTGGGATAGCAAAAACGCGGCCATGCGCCACGCCAGTGTCGCCTTGCCCACGCCTTGGGGGCCGGTGATCAGCCAGCCGGAATGAAGCCGCCCTGTGGTGAACGCCTCAAGAAAATCGGCCTCGGCGCGGGATTGGCCGTAGAGAATGGCGGTTTCAGACGGATGGGGGGCGCCTTCGATCTGGTCGGGCAGGGGGCGGTCTTCGGGGGCGGTGGCCATCAGGCAAGTGCCACACGGTCGGCCACATGGGCTGCGATTTCGGCGGCGATGGCGGCGGGTTCACGGTTGCCGTCGATGAGGATGCAGCGGTCGGGGTCGGCCTTGGCCAAGGCCAGAAACCCGTGACGCAGGGTTTCCTGAAAGGCCAGCCCCATGTCTTCAAACCGGTCTTCGCCGGATTTGCGCGCCAAACCACGTGCGAGGGCCGTTTCGGGATCCATATCGATGATGAATGTCACATCCGGTTCGCGCCCGATCATCACGGAATGCAGGGTGTCCACCGTGGCGCGCAGATCGCCGCGCGTGGCGCCTTGATAGACGCGGGTGCTGTCGGCAAAGCGGTCACAAATGACGGTGCGGCCAGCGTCCAAGGCAGGCTGGATCGTCTTTTCCAGATGATCGCGACGGGCCGCTGTGAACAGCAGGATTTCGGTTTCAGCGGACCACCGGTCGGGATCGCCCGTTAGCAGCAGGGCGCGGATTTCTTCGGCCCCCGCACTGCCGCCCGGTTCACGGGTGTGGAGCACATCGGGCAGCCGGTCGGCCAGCAGGCGCGATTGGGTGGATTTGCCGGACCCGTCGATGCCCTCAAAGGAGATGAACAGACCAGAATGGCCGCTGCGCGCCACGGGATTAGTCCGCCACAGCTTCGGCTGTGGGGGCGTCGTCGGCCATCATGCGCGCCACAAGAACCTCAGCCGCGGTGCGCAAACGGGTGTTGAATCCGCCGGCGGCCACATCGGCGTCAGCCACCAAGGGCACGCGGGTTTCGGGCAGGTTTTCAAGGCGGATGACAAGTTCACCCAACGTGTCGCCTGCGGCAATCGGGGCTTCGACGGGGCCGTTATAGACCACCTCAGCCTCAATCGTGGCGTTTCCGGTGTTGGGCACGAGCAAGGACAAATCGTCCACAAGGGCAAGGCCTACGGTGGTGGCTTCGCCCATCCAGACCTCGGCCTCGGCGAGGCGCTGGCCGCCCTGTGCCAGATCACGCTGGGCAAATTGGCGGAAGGCCCAATTGACGATACGTTCGCTTTCTTCGGCACGCGCCTGCGCGCTGTCCAGACCGGTGATGACAAAGATCACGCGCCGGTCCCCTTGCTTGGCCGATCCGGCAAGGCCGTAACCGGCTTCTTGGGTGTGGCCGGTTTTCAACCCGTCTACGCCGATGCCAAGGCCCAACAGCGGATTGCGGTTGCGCACATTGGCGGGGTGTTCGCCGTCGTAGTCAAAGGTTTCTTCCGCAAAAAGCGGATAGAACGTCGGATAGTCAGTGATCAGACGGCTGGACAAAATGCCAAGGTCCCGCATGGACATCCGGTGGCCGACCGCAGGCCAGCCGTTGGAATTGGCGAAGGTGGAATTCATCATGCCCAACTGCCGTGCGCGGTCGGTCATCATCGCGGCAAAACCCGCTTCGGTGCCCACGGGCGACAACGCCTCGGCCAGCACGCATGACGCGTCATTGCCCGACAGCACGATCACACCGCGCAGCAGATCCTCAACCCGAACCCTGTCGGTGGTGTCCAGAAACATGGTTGAACCGCCGTAATCCATGCAGTGCTGGGACACCGGCAGACGTTCATCAACGCTCAACCGTCCATCGGCAATCGCCTCAAACGCCATATAGGTCGTCATCAGTTTCGACATGGACGCTGGCGGCAAAGGCTCATCCGCGTTTTTGTCCAGAAGGACTGTGCCGGTCGTCTGGTCCATCACAAAGGCAGCCGTGGCGCGGGTGTCGAAGGCCTGCGCATGGGCCGAAGACGTGGTCAGCGCGAGGGCAGCAAGGGGGGCAGCAAGAAAACGGAGCATGAAACCTCGTCTCTAGGGTCAGTTGGTTACGAAATAGGCGTCTTCAAAGCCCTGCGCTTTGACCTGACGCAGCAGTTCTGCGCGCTCCGCCTCGGATGTGGCGGGGCCGACAATCACGCGGAAGAACGTGCGGCCCTGACTGGTTTGTTCCAGCACCGTGGGCAAAATGCCATTGGCGCGCATGCGGTCGGCGGTGCCGGTGGCGTTCGCTTCGACTGAGAAGATGCCAAGCTGGATGAACGGTTTCGCAAGGTTGGACGCGGTCGGCGCAGGGGCGGGTGTGGGGGCCGGGGCCGGAGATGCAGTCGGCACCGTCGCCTCAGCCGCATCAATCGCCGCGGCAGCGCCTGCGATCGGATCGGGCGCATCGAGCGGTGCGGCGGACACGGCGGGGGCCGCGATGTCAGTCGGGGCCTCAAAATCGGACACAGCCTGCGCTTGCGGGGGTTCGGCAACTTCTTCGCGACGCAACGCGGTGACTTGCAACGTGGCGGGTGCCCCGGCGAGCATCTCCAGCGCGGAGGCCGCATCAGACGACACCTGCAAGGCCGGACCGGGGTTTTCACGTTCGCGCCGGAACAGCGCACCAATGACAAAGGTGCCATTGGTCTGGTTTCGGATGATTACGCGTTCCGGTTCGGAGACGTCGGGATGCGCCACCCAGACGCCGCCCAGCGATGGGCGACCGTCCCACAGGCCCGGTTCGGTGACCTGAAAGGCATCGGGTGCTTCGACGTCGCGTTCGACCAATTGCACGCTTTGGGATGTCGTTACGGCGGTTTCGTTTTCCGCAGCTTGGCCCAAGGTGGGGAAGGCGAATTCGCCGTTCTCATCACACGCCGCAAGGGCCATGACCGACACAAGCGCCAGGGGCGCCCCAAGTTTATTCAAAGATACCAATGTCTTGCCCGACATAATTTGCCCTCATATTTGCGCCGGTTTGCCCGTTCGCTGTGCCCTTGACGGACCCCTGTCATTGTCGATTTGAACGAGTTGATGCGTACCTTGCGCAAACACTAGCGTCCAAGCCCCTGCGAGGGAAGGGTTTGCCAGCTATTTCGGCGGATTTCCCCACTGAACGCTGTCTGCATCATGGGGTGCATGTTCAACCTTTTAGAATCAAACAACAGCCCCTAAAGATGGCCACCAGCGGAGGCTTGGCAGAGTGGTCGAATGCACCGGTCTTGAAAACCGACGAGGGTGAAAGTCCTCCCAGGGTTCGAATCCCTGAGCCTCCGCCACAACCCCTGTATGATTACATTTGCCATATAAACAAAGGGATTCGTGGCTGGTGTCGAATGGACTTACCCACACGTTTAACCCACACGCTTTACCCACACACGCCCCCAACAAAATGCTATTGAACCGTTTTAAACATGAACGCCCCTAGCTTGCCCAGCGCGTGAAACAGCTAACTACCGTGAGGCATTCCGTTGTTGTGAAACTTTGTGACCTAGCTCACAGGTTTTCACAAACGTGCATACACTCGCTTAGCGGCTCTAATGGCCCTTTCATTTGCATTGTTGTCGTTTATTTCATTGATCGACTTGCACGGTGGTGGGAGGTCAGGGTTGGCGTGTTTAACGTTAGCACACTCGAAAAGCTTGACATAACAAGGAACGTATAGACACTATTTCTAACAGCCCGTTAGCGTACCTGCTGCCCGGGCTTCATAACGGTTGGTATAATCGTGAGCAAACATCATCTCTAGTAACACGCGGAGAAACATACAAAATGGGTATTTCAAGACGCAACTTTTTCTACAACACCGTTGCGGCGACTGCCGTGGGACTAACTGCCACACGGGCCAAGGCAAATGTGTGCACGATGCCAACGGCAGAACGGCAGGCTTCCCTCACGCCACAAGGCGTAGTGGATGAATTGATGGCGGGCAACGCGCGGTTCGTGTCAGGCAACATGGTTAATTGCGACCTCGCCGCCCAGATACGGCTAACCTCCGAAGGACAGCACCCAATTGCAGCTATCGTAGGCTGCATTGACAGCAGAGTGCCGCCGGAGTTGGTCTTCGACCAAAATATCGGTGACATTTTTACCGCTCGTGTCGCAGGTAACTTCGTTAATACCGACATTATAGGCAGTCTAGAATTTGCCTGCTTTGTCTCCGGTGCCAAGTCTATCGTCGTGCTGGGCCATACGGAATGTGGTGCGGTCAAGGGCGCGGTTGATCAAGTCGAACTGGGAAACCTTACAGCGACGCTGAAGAACATCGAACCCGCCGTCGCAGCAGCAGGCCCCGTGGCAGTGCGCAGCTCTTCAGATGGCGAATTCGTGCAGCGCGTTGCGGATAAAAATGTGGCGATAGCAGTTCAGAACATCCTCAACTCAAGCGAAGTTCTATCTGGCATGGTTGAAGCGGGTGAGCTTGCCATCGTCGGTGCGATGTACGACATTTCCACCGGTAAGGTGACGCTAATGTAACGGCGAGGGGCATTATCATTCCAAGTTTCATTAAGCCGGCAGTTTGCAAGGAACACCTAATGAATTACCTGTATTGGCATAACATGAGATAGTGTGGGGGGAGCTCCGAACTTCTAAAAGAGAGGTCGGGGCCACCTTTAGACCTTGGAATGATATGATCGACGTGAAGGGCGACCTGATCCTCATGTCCTCCGCATAGCTCACAGCGATGTTTTGCACGTTCAAGTACGTTGTAACGGGTGCTGCCTGATACATAGCCACTGTCTGGCCCTCTATGGCCCCATATGGCCTCACCACGCTTGCTTATGTATGCGTTGATAGCTTCATCACACATGGCTTGTAGGGAGGCTCTCTGGGCGTCTGTGTGGGTCGCTTCAGTCAGGCGATAACCTGTAATCTGACGACCATCTTTGATTGGCTCAACAACACCATTTTTGGTCAGGACTTTGCCAACCATATTCTTGGTGCGCAGTGTGTAATACTCAACTTGAGACTGGTCGTAAGAGAGCAGACTTGTTGCAATCTCTTCCGTCGTAGCTTCCCCGCCGTTCTCCAACAAAGCCTTAATCATGACAGGTTGGTAAACCTGAGCCATCCGCATCTGTTTTGAGATGAATTGCATAAGATCGGTTGTATTGCCTTTAGTGGTCATTTCCCAATCCTTATCTGCAACTCATTGCTCTGTGTTATAACGACAATCTCTATTTCCTCTAGTAATGGGAGAGGCATAGGAGACAGCCTTTAAGTCCTTACTCTTACTAGCACTACTCACTCTGTTTACACTCAGATAGTTCTAGCCATTTAGTGAACTTAGCCTTCCTATCAAAATACTGACTGGTTGGGTCAATACGGATAGGCGTATGGTATTCAACCACTACAGGTTCTTCATATCCCCTTATGTTACCAGTTACCTTTCCGTGATGGCTGTTACGTTCATTCTTGATGTCGTGGTTAATGGTGTAATTGGTAACCTGATGAGTAGCTTGATCTAGGATACGGCGAAGTTCAGGTTCCTTGTCGTATTGTATTATGAAGCTGTCATGGATGCAGAGAACTGGAATGTCCTTTTGCGTGAAGTGGTCAATAACCATGTTCGCTATCTGACTATCTATGTTCATTAACCTTAAGGCTTGCCCTGTATTCAGAACTCCTTTGAACTGAGGGTGTTTGTCTATGAAAGCATCCAGAAGCGCACCTAGCTGTATGTCTGTCAGGCTTTGTCCCAGCTTGTCCTTACGATCACTGTTACGGAAGGCTTGATAGGCTTTCTTGTCGCTGTCGGCATTGATACCCATCAGAACCAGTAGCTTCACATATGCCCTCTGCTGCTCTTGTGTCGTGATCACATCAGGAAGTATCAATTCCGCAAGGTCATAGGGATCATCAGCCAAGCGCACCCCTAGCTCATTCGAGAGCAGGTTCGGATGGAAGGCTTTAAAGTCCACTTCCAGTGTTGGTTGGTCGTTGATGTAGATTTTGGATCGGTCTTCTTTGTCGATCTGCTGCCACCAGCCCCGATAGAAACGACCTCCACGTTTCCAGTGACCTTTCAGACCCTCATTGAACACACGCACCACAAACTTGTTGTCAGGGCCAAGGGATATGGTCTGCTGGCGACCTGCATCACGTCCTTTGGTAATGGTGCGTTTGAAGGTCGACGAAGTGTAGCTTGGGATGTCGATGAAGGTGCGTTTGAGGAGCTTATTATAAGCTATCAGTTGCCCTCTTAGTGTGTCCAGCAAGGCAATTTCATCTTCTGGCAGGTCTTTGTCGCTGTACTCAATCTTGCGGACTGTATCGTCATCAGGGTCATCGACGTATTTGTCGTGGAGAATGATGCACTCTTCATTGGCGTGGGTGTCAATGTCATGCAGGTCAAGCGTTAGCTCGGAGAATAGGTCCCTCAGGGCTGCTGTATGCCTAATCCGTGTTGTGTAGTTCCGATGCTGTCTGTCGTTGCTGTGGAAATGTCCCAACTCCTCGACATAACCAGCATCGTCAAGCAGAGCTTCAACCTCAATGACCTTCTCGGGGATGTGCAACCCATTATAACGACTGCCTACTTTGTAGCTGCTCTTAGTTTTATTAAACCCAATGCTGATGGACGGTTCTTTGAGCCACTTCACGTACAGATCGAGTATAAGCACCCTGAGGCTTTCTTTTACGGTCCTCTTTGGCGTGCGATTACCCTTAGGCTCCAACACAGACAGTCCAGCTTCGTCATATAAATGATCGCATAACACTTTGATCTCTGGGTGGTCCGACCATGTGTGAACATCCAAAGGCTCTGAGTTCCAGCGGTCAATTTTGGGAAGTTCATCTGTCATTGGCTCACCTTATATTGTCGCTAATCCAGCAGGTGTCACACTATAAGGCAATCAGTGTTTTAGATGAATTTACTAGAACTACCCCTTATTAAAATAGTCAGGTATAATGATTGTATTGAACAGCCTTAAAGAGCGTTCTGGTCCGCTAAAGTTAAGCACCCTAACCGTATCAGCACCCGTATCAGAACGACCATCTTGAGGCTGAACCTGTTGCCTTGCTGTCGTTTTTTCAAAAAGCTAATTTCCACTATGGGGGGCATATTCCCTCGTTGGATGCGACGGCTCACATTCCCCTGTATCCACAGGTCAGTACAGACGTGTGAAAGTCATAAAGCTAGTTGGATGTAACTTCACACGTGGTCGTGATGGTTGCCTCCACAGTCTCAGTAGGTCCTGATCGTATGATCTTCCATCTGAGACACCTTCATCAGTCGTTTTGTGGGTAGTTTCGTCTCAATAGCTTGCTCCATAACTGATACAGTGATAGTCTCATATAGACCTTAAATTCTAATGATTCTTAAATTTGGAGACACTCACAATGCTTATCGGATACGCCAGAACCAGTACAACAGACCAACACGCAGGGTTTGAGGCACAACTAGTGGAACTGAGAGCATACGGCTGTGAGCGTGTGTATCAGGAGCAAGTCAGTGCAGTAGCATCACGACAGGAACTTGAACGTGCTATTGATATGCTGCGTGAGGGCGACAAATTGGTGGTGACTAAGTTGGATCGTTTGGCCCGTAACGTCATGCACATGGGTGAACTGCTACAACAGATTGAAGCCAAGGGTGCTGGCCTTGTTATACTGTCTTTAGGTTCAGAGACTGTTGATACGTCTACAGCAACAGGCAAGCTGATCCTCAACATGATGGTGTCTGTCGCACAGTTTGAACGTGAGATGATGAAGGAACGACAGATAGAGGGCATCAAGAGGGCGCAAGCAGAAGGTAAGTACAAAGGCCGTGTTCCTACCGCTATGAAGCAAGCTGACAAGGTGAAGGCTTTGGTTGATGCTGGTGTGACCAGAGTTCAGGTGCAGGAACAGCTTGGGATCAGCAAAGCCAGTTACTATCGCTGCTTGAAGGCAAGCTGACAGAGGCGATATGAGCCTCACTCAGGGTCATGAAGGATTAGGTCAGCAGAGTTCGTTTTGACCAATAGTCAGCCTGTGATGGCGCTTGTATGGCGTGGGACCCTCCAGAAAATACAGAGGTGAATCCGTCTCGCTTGGTTCCCCCATATGAATCCAAGGCAACGATTTAGTTTGAGACTTGCCAATCAGCCTCCCTGACCCCTCAAGACTTTACCATCCAACACTTGTCATTATAGTGTATTCAACCCTCGCAACGCAAAGGATAGCAACCCCATGACACGTGTAACATTTGTCCTGATCACCATGTTGACGTTAGTCTTTACGCCACTTGCTGCACAAGACCTTAGAGGTTGGTGCTATCCTGTGAACGAATGTATGGGCGAGCAAATTCCGATTGGGACAGGGACTTATGATACATGCGAGGAGAGTTGCAGACTCACCAATCCAGTGCCAGTCCGAGATATGGAAGCCACGCTTTATGATGAAGTTTGTGAAGGCGATTGGATGGAGAACGGCTCAATGAGCAATCGGATTATGTTCATTAAGCAATCATCAGGTCAAACTCGAATGTTTGCAATACGTGAAGGTTGGACCGAGCAACTTGAACGATGCAAATAGCAAACAGCTAAAGTTTTGCGCAGACTATTGTTGAACACAAAGTAGCTTTGTCGATTTGATAACTGCGGGTAAAGATCGTTCTTACAGTGTTTTGCACAGTCTTGTCGGACGTAAACCATGAGGAGCGTTAGTCTATGGTTCGGTATTTTAAATCACTCGGTTTAGCTCTGCTGCTTTCAGTGGGTGTTGGCACTGTGGGTACGGCTGCCAGCTTTGACTGCAACAAGGCCACCACAGAGACTGAGATCGCAATCTGCAATGATCCTGAGTTGAGTGCTTTGGATGAGGTGATGGGGCAGGCTTATCGACTGGCCAAGATATCGGCAAATTGGATGACACCTGAGGAACTAAGAAATTCACAAAAAGCATGGTTGCAGCAACGAAATCGCTGCGGTGACAATTTCGATTGCTTGCGAAACTCATATGTCCAGAGACTTGAAGAGGTTTCAGATGGGGTACTGCATATTAATGTCGGACGTAATTTCACCTCCTATGTCTATGGGGGTGAACCCGTCTCAGGAGTATGCCCGAGTGGAACAAAGCTCGCTGACTGGGGGCAATGTGTAAGCTGGATTCGTGGCGGTCCAAGCTTTCGAGGGCTAAGTGCTGCAGGCACAATGGCGTTCAGTTATAATTATGTCGGCGCTAACGCTCATTCGTGTTCGCTGTCTGGGCGTGCTGATAAAGTGAATGGGCTTTGGATCTTTCAAGATGATAGCTCAACATGTGCATTGCGCATAGAAGTGGGAGCAACAGGCCTGTCGCTGAACCCGACACCTGAATGTAACAACTACTGCGGGATGCGAGCTCAAGGGGCTATGGAGCAGATTATTGAATACTAGAATATTAGAATATTTCGCCATCATAACCTGCGCCAAACACCACAACCACCCATGAGGTGCGTCAGAGGGCCGTATGTAGAGGTTGTGGCGTCAGGGGCGATAACACCTACAGTATCACTTGAATCAGCATTTATGTACATTTGTGTGAGCCTAAGCGAAAGCCTTGAGAACCACGACAGTCCAGCGAATTAAAGCGCGTTGGTAGAGGTGCTGAGAGCTTCATTGGCAAATAGGAATAGTGCCCCTTTTTATCCATTGAGAAAGATTGGCTTGGAATGGTTTTGACCCGAATGCCCGAGATAAAGATTTGGTTTGCGGATGAGGCTGTTAGCTGACAGTCTGACCTGAAACGGGGAGAATACAATGAGCTTATTCAACAAATGGTGGGATGCAGCAAACGCACTCGACAGACCACGTATGGAAGAGTTGCTGGACGACAGCTTTATTTTTGTCAGACATAATACGGGCGAGGAGATGACCAAGCATGAGTTCATTGACTACTTGATGACAGGAGTTAGAGATCAAGTGAGTTCTGAGGGTAGACGTTTGATCTACGAGAATGATGAAATTATCGTTAGCCATTCAATATTAGACGGACCAGCGGGCAGGAATGCTGTGATGCTAGTGCGTTTGGTAAAAGATGGAAAGATTACGAGAATGGAATCAGGCGCGACACCGCTTTCTGTTTAGGAAAAGTTAAGTTTCACGAGCAGTCTGCGTGATCAATAGTAGCGCTGACTTAGCGTAAGCTGTGGCTTTTACCGGCGCAATTGGCCTCTGCACCTTAAGAACTTATTCGATAATCGTGCTATCCTGCCACCCATGAGGTGCGCCAGAGGGCCGTATGCAGAGTTTGTGGTGTCAGGGGTAACAACACATATCGACTGGTGTAGTTTGCCCTGTACGGGCTTCTGTGTAAGCCTCAGTGCTATCCCTAGCGCAACGACCAGTCTACGTGGTTGATTGCTCGCTTAAGTTCTTCCAGCACCAATCCGTCGGAGTAGTTTCCAAAGCTCTGGTTGTCTTGGGTGTGGCCCATGAGCCTTGCAACAACATTGAGGGGCTGTCCTGCGTTTTCTAGCTGCGTTGCAAAGCCTTTACGTAGGGAGTGAAACACGTGATCGGGACCATAGCCAAGCCGCTTCTTCAAGCGACCAAACCTTTTGCCTATGGCGTTAGACCTGTCGCCAAACTTGTTGAATGTCAGCCCTGACAGCAGGTAACCATCTTTCGAAGTATCAATCAGTCTCGCCACAGGTTGCTTGACGTGGTCATGAATGGGGATCGTTCTCCAGCCAGCTTCTGTTTTTGCATCCACCAGTTCAAATCGATCTGTTCTGACGTCAGTTAGCTTGAGGCCACACAGTTCTTCAATGCGGCATCCAGTATATGCCCCTAGGGTGATAAGGTCAGATAGGGTTGGGTCGTCCTGACAGCCAGCCAGCAGCTTGTGGTAATCTGGGACACGAAAGCCTTTCCGCTTGGCCTCAATCTCCGCCTTAGTACGCTTCTTTGGCTTTGGTGGCAGTACCTTGTGGAAGGGGGGCGGTAATTCCAGCTTCTGTTGTCGCTCCAAATAGTCCCAGTACCCACGACAGGCCGACAGCATCCGTCTGCGTGTTGCTAAAGCTAAATTGGCTTCCTCCAAGTCGATGTTGGCCCAGTCACGTACGGCCCTTTGTGTTGCATCATCGGCAAATCGAAACTTTGAAGTAAACCGAACAAGGTCACGCCTAATCATCTCTTTGGTTTTAACTGTGACACTCGTTGTGTTGAGGTAGCTATCAATGTGTTCCGACAAAAGAAGCCGTTTACCTAGAGCTACGGATACTGCATCAAATAACTGACCACCGTCACCATAGTCGTGAGTGTTGTCAGGTCCAAGCGCCTCACTAATGGCAACTTGCTCTTGCGCTTCTTCAATCGCCCATTCAGGAACACCTTGGATCCTCAGTCGTTGCGCATCTCGTCGTGCCAAACCAACAGTATCCAGAAACCTGTCACCAGTTGATTTGCCTTTGGCGATCTCTATCTGGTTTTTCCAATCAGCAATGATCGGTAGGACACGAACTTGCGCCTGACTAATGGATTCTGTCTCGAGTGACTTGAGGAGTTTCCGCTTGTTGTTGAAGGCAGGGCGAACAGCAGCAGGGATGTTTAGCATGGCATAATAGACCCGCCGACGCTTCTCTATATGCTTGACCATTTACATCCCTCAAATCACAAATTACCCACACGTTTAACCCACACGTTATGGAAATAATAGGCATATAAATAACAAAATAAGTGATTATAGGTCGCTAGGCGTAGGATCCCTGAGCCTCCGCCACTGGTCTTTCTTGATCCATATCGAAAGCGCACAACCAACGAATGCGTGCCCCCATAAGAGGTGGATGCGCGCGGGGGCGTGGCTTCAAAGCATCATCGAATTACGGCGAACCCAGACGCGCGGCAGGGCCATCGCGTGGTGCGTCTTGGCTGTGATCAATCTCGACGGTCGGAAGCACTGTAATGCGAAGCAAAATTTGGCTGCGGAGACAGGCGTGCGCCTTGATCGCGGGGACACATGGTGGAACGGCCAAGGGACGATCTGCTGACGGCCGATCTGGACCGATGCAGCGTGTCGCACAATTGTCCGCTTTGCGAAGTGGCTGGCACCTTTCGCAAGTCGATTGGCGCGCCCTGCTGTTGGCGAACCTGAACTGTTGGCTTAGGCTGATACTGACGCCTCGCATTTTGGAAGCCGCCATTGCAACGTTTTGAAAACCCGCATGTCCATGTCGGCAAGGCTGCCCGGATATTGATGTCTGAACTTGGCCTTGATGTCGAAACAGTCGTGCGGCGTGCGGGCCTTTCGTCCGGTGTGCTTGATGGTGACGGCAGCTCTATTTCGCTTGATGAATACTATGGGCTTTGGGCATCTGTGACGGTGGCGGCGGACGACCCTTTGCTGGCGCTAAAATTGGGGGATGCGGCGGGTATCGACTACTTCGATCCGGCATTCTTCGCGGCGATGTGTTCGCAGGATATGAACATGGCGGTCACGCGCTTGGCGGACTACAAACAGCGTGTGAGCCCTTTTGGCTATGACGTACAGATTGAGGACCACGCGACCCAAATTGCGTTTCGCGGCCCCGCAAACGCACCTCTACATCCGACACTGGCGCTGACGGAAATTGTTTTCCTCGTGAATTTTGCACGCCGCGCAACGCGCCACCCTGTGAAACCTTTGTCTGTTTCGACGCCATTCGATGTAACGGATCGCGGTTCTTACGAGGCCCATTTCGGGTGCCCGATCCGCAAAGCCGACAGACGGTCTGTGACGTTCTCCGCCGCCGATGCCGAGCGACCGTTCGTCACGCACAACGATGACATCTGGGATCTTTTTGAACCACGGCTTAAGCGGCAAGTTGCGCAAAGCGACCCACAACCGACTGTGCGGACGCGGGTGTCTCATTGTCTGAATGCGTTTTTGCCCAGTGGTCGCGCATCGGTTGAGGAGGTTGCGCTGGAGTTGGCGATGAGCAAACGCACCTTGCAGCGCCGTCTGGCGGAGGAGGGGACGAACTGGCTTGAAGTCTTGAGTGACGCCCGTGAGACCTTGGCGAAACACTATCTTGCGACGACGGAGTACGGGACGGCGGAAGTCAGCTTTCTGTTGGGGTACGAGGATCCGAATTCTTTTTTCAGAGCCTTCAAACGTTGGGAAAACACGTCGCCGGAAAGTTGGCGGGTTCGGTATAAAGACCAACGCGCACGGCCTTGAGGTTTGGCGCATTTGGCAAGTTGAATGGCACTCTTGGCGAGTGATCAACGTGGATGGACGCTCTACATCTGAACTGACCCAATAACACGAAGGAGTGTCCCCAATGGCCCGTATCACCCGATCAATGTATGACAAAGACCTCCAGTCGGGCTATCTCGCAGGTCGGGTCGTCACGTGGATGTCGCACCGAAATTGGGCGTTGCGGGTGATGCAGCGTTTCATGTTGCAGCCATCTGTCGGCCAGCAAATCGACGGCATGATCAATGACGAAATCTATATCCCAAGTCAGGCGTCACCCGGTCACAAGATCCGCACCCGCATCTATAAACCCGCCGGTGCGAAAGGGCCTTTGCCCGCGATGCTTTATGCGCACGGCGGCGGCTATCAGGTGGGCGTGCCTGAGCAAGCGCATCCCTTCTATGAGGACATCATCAAACGCCGAGATGTGGCGATTATTGCACCTGCCTATCGGCTTTCGCTGCAAGGGCATCCTTATCCGGCTGGCCATGATGATTGTTTTGATACGCTGCGCTATATGAAAGAAAACGCCGCAGCCCTTGGTATCCGCAGCGACAAATTCATCATCGCCGGTCATAGTGGCGGTGGCGGCATGGCCGCGGCCGTTACGCTCAAGGCCGTAGACACCAAAATCGCGGATATCGCGTTCCAGATGCCCATCTATCCCATGCTGGATCACAGAAACCAAACCACATCCGCGCGGCAAATGCAGGGGTCCGTGATTTGGGACGGTCGGTCAAATGCCCGCGGGTGGGCGAATTATGTGGGCCATCTGAAGGGCAATGTTCCTGACTACGCCTCTCCGGCTTTGCGTAAAGACCTGACAGGCATGCCGCCGACAATCAGCTGGGTCGGCGATATGGAGCCGTTCAAAGACGAAACAATCCAATATATCGAAGCACTGGACCGCGCAGGCGTGCCGACCAAATTCAAACTCTATAAGGGCGGCTATCACGCGTTTGAGGTCCTTGTGCCAAAGGCACCGATTTCCATAGACGCCAATGAATTCCAAGTCAGCGCGTTTGCTGAATTCTATGACAGGTATCTTTAGGCTTCTTTCAACCAGGCGTTGAAGCAGCGACGGCAAAATCACGCGTGGTTCTGCGCTGCCTTCATCGATAATGCTGAAATTCTATTCCAATGGATCAATTTTCGGAAAAGAGGCTGCGACCGCACCGATCCAGTCTTGGCGCTTGGTCGCATGATTTCGGGCGTCCCGACACGATCTGATCTAGGGGTCAGGTTCGCGGTGTTGTGACACATTGTAGGGCTGCATTGGGCCTGCAAGCTGTGAGGGAGGCCAGTTGGCCTCACTTCGGTATTTCGGTTTTACGCCCAGAATTCATCCGGGAAATCGACCCCGGATGTCGCAAAGACCTCAAAAGGATCAAAGAGGGACGTGCCGGTTTGGGGTGCCTCTTCGAAGCGTCCTTGGAGATCGAGCAAGTTCATCATCACGTCCTCTTCAAGGCTGAACGCAACAGCGACGCCACCACCGCTGGAGGTCATCGTGAACTGCGTTTGCGCACCGGGGTCAGACACGAACATGAATCTGTCACCCCCGAGCATCGGATCGCCCGCGGAGGCCTCGGATGTGACATCCTCGACGGTCGCAACACCGTTGCCGCTGAAATCGCCCTCGCCATCAATATCGACGGAAGGTCCGTCAATCTGACTGGCGAGCGAAACGACCTCAAAGCTGCTGACGGTCTCCTGCTGTGTAGACGTGAAACCACCGCTATCCTCGGGGGCACTTTCGGCAGGATCACGATCGGATGGTCTCGTGATGCCGCGATTTGACAAAAACTGCGTCATATCGAAGGCTGGACCGCCCGGAAGCTGTGGTTGCATCACTGCGGAACCGGTGTCTTCAGGCGGTGCAACCGGTTGGGGGTTGACCGTCTCACCGGATATGGGGGTCTGCTGGGGCGGTTGTTCTGTCTGACCGTCCTCCGGGAATGACAACGGTGTTGGCGCTCGTCGTTCCGGAATTTTGCGTGACAAAAACAGCGTCAAGGGTCTCCCCGTCCTCCACAAAATCGCCGGTTTCGATCCCGATCCCGATTTCTTTAAAATCGGGGTTTAGAAGGTTTGCGCGATGCTCCGGGCTGTTCATGAGGTTGGTGTGCAGGCGAACGACTTCGTCTGACAATCCATTGTCACCGGCCTCATCGACCCATGCGATGTTCTCTCCGGTAAACCAGCGACCCTCCAACTCATAGCCGGCGTCTTCGATACGGTCCCGCGATGTGGACCCTCCTTCTCCGCGATGCGAAAAATTGTCCGTTTCAAGCATCCAGGCGCTGTGATCTTCGCTGGCCTCGTTGAGGTCTCCATTGAAAACCAATGGGTTCAATCCGGCAGCGGCTCGATCCGCATTGATAAGGTCGAGCATCTGTTGTTCGTACTGATTGGCATTTGACATGACAGTATCCTTTTCGGGGTTTGGCTTCACTCATTTTGAAATGTTTCAAATGATGGCCGGCCCCCAGACTACGTCCAATTACCCGCATAGCGGGAATATCCTATTCCAGTTTCCGGAATGGATTTCGGCTATTATCCGCCAAGACCGACTGTGCGTACGGTCATTCCAAAAATCGAAATAGGAAAGTTGCCCGAATTGGGAGGGTTATAAAGATTGCGCAGATAACGCGCCTTGCTGCGCAAATAAAGTCAGGAGCATAGCAATGAAAAGAACACCCGTTTTCGTACGATCCTTGCCGACACCGGTTCAGACAGAAAACAGATGTTCAAGGGCACAGGGTGAATTCATCTTCCAGTCGCTGGACGGGTTTTGAAGATGAGTTTTCATGGTCCTGTTCAAAATAATCTGACCCAGCCCAAAAGTTTCATAATTGTGTCATCTAATACTGATAATACAACACAAGTTATTGATAAAATGAGGCTTATTTCATCTGATGTCAGTGCTTTTGTCGTCGATGATCCACGCCAACTGTATAGCCTTAATGACTATGAGATTGATGGTGTCATCGTAAGTGATCCCAGCGCTGATGGGGCGTTTGCAAACGCCGCCTATAGAATTTTGCGAGAAGTTTCAACTGAAGCAATTCTCATATCGGAAGGACATTCCCTGGTCGATGATAATATCGCATCAAACATCAATAGCCAGTATGATGCATTCTTCGATTTTGGCGCGACCATTGCGGAAATCCAAATGGCGGTCACTGATGCTCTCGTGAAGAGGAGTGTCAAGAATAGACTGACGCATCTACGTCGCCCTCAAGGGAGGAAAACCTTTAGAAGGCTTTCTCTGTATTCTGTACCACCAGCGTGGCAAGAATTTGTATTCGGGCTTTTCTGGTTTCTGGTATATATCAAAATTGCCTCGGCAATATTTGAAAGATACTAACGGGCAGCCTTAGCCTTTAGATAGTCATGCGCGTATTCGGCGAAGGTCAAAAGCTTTTCGGCACCTCTGCAGGACTCGATGCGGGCTACAAATCGTCGACCAATGACGTCATTTATCTATGAGAAATCACGCCGCGACAAGCAGATGAGGAAGACATCAGACTCCCCTGAGAAAAGCGGAAGCCAAAGAAATCTTTGCTCTGACACAATGACAAAGTTACATTTCTTCATCTTTTCTAGTAGCTTACATGCCTTCGGTAGCTCTGCGTCACTGAGTTTCGATTTCCCCACAGCGAGCCCAGCATACTGAAGTGTGCTCAGCAAAAACTCCCCACATTCAAACGCCATTGAGTGATCCAGACGTTCGAATGATTTATATTCGCTATCGTCTACAAGCTCGATTGTGGCTGTTGTCTCTTGTTGAAAAATTCGAACCCTGATTGATTTAAGGTCAATACACTGATCGATAATTGGTGTGAGCCGCTCTATTTCTTCTTTGGGTTCAACTTTGGTATTCAACTTTTGCTCAACACGACAGGTCAGGACGTATTGTCGACCGTTCAGTCTAAGCCTCACCCAGCCACCTTCTTCGAGGCGCTTCAAGCCTCGGAAAGTCGCAGAGCGGCTAAACCCTGTTCTTTCGGTAAGTTGGTCAAGAGTAATAGGACCGAACTTTGCCACGTATTCCAAAATTTCGAAAATTCTAGTTTGCAAGTGCCTTGCTCCAGCTATCCTGCTCCAATTGTAACATTGACGAATTGAGCGCTCTACTCGCCAATTCCGATAACCGAAACGTCCCCGTTGTTTGGGGAGAACATAAAAGAAGGTTGCGAAATCGACGCTACAGAAAAGCTGACAATTGTAGCGCTGGCGAGAAGCGACTTCAGACCTGTAAAAAACTAAAATTCATTAGTCATCGCGATCAGAGTTTTATGATCTGCAAGTCAACTGCCGAAGACACGACCGCGGCAGCGATTGCGAGATGATCTTTGTCAGATAGTCGCCTCCATGATGAGGCATGAGTCACACTGCGACTGATGATGCATCTGCATGTCTACATGATCGATCGGGCTGAAGCCCGGCTCAATGGTCAAAGGTAGGATTGTCGTACCGTTGGACATGCCGGTGCTCTCTTTTTCAGTTGGTCAGAAAATACAAACATACGGAAGGTGCTTTTTTCGACACTTCCTACGCCAGCATTATCTGGGTCAGGTCATAAGGGTATCTCTCAGCCCGAAGGCACCCCTGGTAGCGCTTACACTAGGCGTTTTAAGGCATTAAGGTCAAATAATTTGAGGGGGGACTCTCCCCCGTGAGCGGTTTACTGCACAATCATTAATCGCCATGGGCGCAGGATACGCAGCGATCTTATCCGACATCCACGTGTGGCGGCCTGACCATGCCATTTAGCCACGGGGCGGGGCAGCAGATGGGCAAAAGCGCGCGCAACCGCTTTGGGTCCTCACCGTGCGGTAGCCCGTCTGAGAGATGCGCATGATGACGACGTCGAGCGCACCCGCGCGGAGTGGCAAAGTCGGCGATCTGCCTCAGTTAAGGAACGACGGTGCGGGGTTTTGTTCGAGGTCTCAACACCAAAATATGATACTGCGCGGCCTTTAGTGTCTGCGGTTTTTCCTCAATATCCATTATAATCTCGCTGCATGTCTGATTTGACCATGATATTTAAGACGTGATTTAAAAGCCTTTAAGACAGAATGCGATGTGAGTGAAAATTCTCACAATTTTGTTTCCGCTCTTTGGTTTTCCCTATTTCTTGTATCGGGCCTGCAACAGGACCGGTTATGTCCAATTCAAAGTACTTACGTCGAATTTTATGCATTCAATGTAATATTTTATTGTTCATTTTGAAAATAATTTTGACCGCTACTCGAGAAGTGTGAACCTATTATGACAGTATTGTATTGTGACACGTTTTCTGTGGATTTTCCTTTTTGAAATGGGCTGCCTTCCAGTGCAAGAGGGGGCAATCACCCGGCAGGGCGTGAAAGTGGTCATTTGGCGAGACTACATATGTTCGCGTGGGCTCCGGTTGAGGTTGTGGATCAATCCGGATTTTTGTCCCGATCTGGATACTGTTGATTCCGATCTTCTCGATTCTGATAGGCTAAAGGATGACTGACCCATGCCGTTGGTCCATAGGAGCCACAATTGGGCTGTCACAGGCATTGAAGCCTGCGGGGTCGTGTCCTAATCAACCAGCATTGGCTCAGCGCCCTAATTCCGTTGCGTGGGCACGGCACCGGTCAAGGTGAACCATTGATCGGCATAGGTTGTGAGAGCATCCAACGGCAGAGCCGTTTGAACTTGGGTAAGCTGGGGCGCAACGGCATCATCGCTAAACAACATGGCCGCGCCGATGCTCGTCCCCGTGATCGCTGCATTTGTGAGAACAGGACGCCTTGTGATCGCTTGCAGCATCGTGAGGTATTCAGGGTTTCTCGCGAAAGGTCCTTCTACGATGGTGGGGCCAGCCCCGCCCACAAGGTCCTGACACGTCGCGGTCATCAAGGCCAAGTAGAACGATAGCGCAGCCGACCGTTGGCCTGTTCCGATGTCGGGTTCGCCGCCGTGCCAAAGCATCTGGCGGCCTTGAAACGGGCCTGAACCGGCCTCCACAGAGGGGAGGAGCATTCGTGGCCCGGTCAGGACGGCACGCACATCTTGATGCGTGGGTGTGACCTGCGCGCCCTGCTGTATCACTTCGAATTCACGCCCGCCCATGAAGCGCGCGCTGGACACGGCCTGTTCGTGGGTGTTGACCTTGACAAGGGTGTCTCGGGCCGGATCAAGCAGGGCCTCGGCGCCATTTTTCATGGCCATGACGATCACCTAGGTTCTGGTAGAGACCACAGAGACCGGCCGGTCTTGGGAAACGACGTGCGGATAAAGCGAGGCGTTGGAATCGTGAATGCCAACGCAAACTTGCGTATCGGGGGGCATGCCTGTTGCTTTGGCGATCTCCGGTAAGATCGGGCCCAAAATGTCGCTGGGACGGCGCACAGGTGCGATCTTGTCGCGGATGCCAAGTGTTGTCGGCAGATCGGAGAACGACCCCTCGTGGGGACGCCATAGGTCCGTGTGGCATCCGATCGATGTGACATCGGTCGCGGCGACGCCTGTCAGCCGATGCCCCCAATATTGGGGATAGGTCACGATGTGGGCCGTGCGTTCCATCAGGGTCGGATCGGTCGTCAAAAGCCAGTGCAGCTGTGCGCCGATGTTCAGACCGCCCGAAAGTCTGGGCGATCCCGTCTGGGCAAAATCGGGTCTGATTGCGTCGTAGGTTGCACCAACCTCGGGCGGATAGCTGTGTTCATAATCCAAGATGGGCGTTGCCAAGGTGCCATCAGGCCCCAGCAGTGCGGCGCAGGCCCCGTGGGTGGTCACCGAAATCGCGTCGATACCGTGATCTGGATTGAAGGTGGACAATGCATCCAGAAGGAATGCCCAGTGCCCATCCACATCGTAATGGGGATACGGGGGAGCGGGTCGCACGATATTCGGACGTGTGACGACCGCCAGTTCCGTCAGGGTCGACACATCGACCAACGCGAGTTTGGCGTTGGTCTTGCCAACGTCGATGACAGCGATGTGTCATGGCATATGAAACAGGGGCGTGAGAGGGACAGCGACGGGCGAGTTGTCGTCGTTCGTGTCCATGATGTCGCCCATATAGGCCCACCATTTCTGCATCACAGGATGATCTGGCAAGGCGTCCATCACGTGATCGTCCTCGCTGACCAAAACACCGATAAGAAGGCCTGTTTCTTCGTCCAGTTGGATCGAATAATCACGGAGACCGGCGTCATGCAGCAAATCCACAAGCTCCGGCCAGATCGCATCATGGCGGCGCTTGTATTCATCGGCCATCCCGTCGTTCAGCCGCATGCGAAAGACGTAACGCTCGCTCATGTCTTGCGCCGTGCGGCAGCCATCGCCCAAAGGCGGGGCAGGGCAATAACCCCGATCAGAAGCAAACCGATGAAGATCGACATGACGATGCCGGGGACATTCAGCAAGCCAAGTCCGAAGGTCACCAATCCCAGAACGAAGGCCGCAATGACAACGTCCGGAATTGTCCCCGATCCGCCAAGGATGTTGACGCCCCCAAGGACAACCATGGTCACCACCTCAAGCTCCATCCCCGTTGCAATACTAGGCCGGGTCGATCCAAGGCGGGACGTCAGGCGGACAGCCGCGATGCCGGACATCAGACCCGTCAACAAGAACAGGATGAACTTGACACGTTGCAGACGGATGCCGCTGAACAAGGCCCCCGTCGGATTGTTGCCGATGGCATAGACGGCGCGCCCGAAATTGGTCTTGTGCAAAAGCACGCCATAGATGAGCGCGATGATGACGAACAACAGCATCTCAACCGTGAAGACCCAATAGATATAGCCTTGGCCGAACCACGAAAAGCTGGCCGGATACCCACGGAATGCGTCATCGCCCAAGATGATGAAACTGATGCCGCGAAACAGGCTCATGGTGCCGATGGTCACCACGATCGACGGCAGGCCGAGGACCGTCACGAAAAAGCCGTTGAACGCCCCGCACAGCACGCCGACCGTCAGCCCAATGATCACATGCTCCGGTGTGCCAGCCCCGTATTGCAAGGCCAATCCCATCGCCGTGCTGGCCAGCGCGATGATCGAGGCGACCGACAAATCAATTTCACCGGAGATGATGAGCAGCGCCATGGCAAAGGCGATCATCGCCTTTTCGGTGAAGTTGAAGGTCGCGTCGCTGAGGTTCCATGCGCTCGGAAAATAGGGGGAGGCAAAGCTGTTGACGACAAAGATCGCAATGGCCGCGGCCAGCAACAGGGCCTCCCAGCTTTTGAAGATGCGCGCAGCGCGGCTGTTCAGACGGTCGGGGACGTGGCGTGTCTGGGTCGCGTCCGTCATTGGGTGGCCTCCGCCGATTTAAGGATGATGCGGCCTTTGGTGCGGCCCGCACGGGCGTTAAAGGCCACGGCAATCACGATCGCGCTGCCAGAAATCGCGAGCTGCCAGAAAGGAGAGATGTCCACGACCGGCAGGGCGTTCTTCACCACGTCAAGAAAAATCGCGCCCAGCACCGCGCCGCCGACGGATCCAATCCCACCGGCGATTGAAATGCCGCCGATGACGAAGGCGGCCACGACCTCAAGTTCGAACCCGCCTGCGATATCCACGTACGCCACCGCGAACCGCGACACCCAGAGATAGCCCGTCAGATCCGCCAATGCGCCTGAGACCACGAAGGCCCAGAACTGCGTCTTGCGACGTCGATGCCTGTATAAACTGCCGCGTGAGGGTTCCCGCCCACCGCGAAAAGGGACCGCCCGAATTGGGTGCGCGCCATCATGATCCCGAAGATAAGGATCGTCGTGATCGCGGCCCATGACAAGACGGGCAGGCCCAGCAGCACCATGCGTGGAAATTCGGTGAAGGCGGGCGACATCTCATGGGAATTGACCCATTTGCCATCAGAAATCGGAAAGATCATGCCGCGAAAGATGGTCATTGTGCCAAGGGTCACCACGATCGGCAGGATGGCCAGTTTCCAGACAAGCACCCCTTTGATCGCCCCCATGACCGCGCCAAGCAGGATTGCAATCGCGATGATCACGGGGATCGGCAGGCCGGGCAGTGCGACGTTGATCATCGCCACCGCCATCCCCGTCAGGGCAAGGTTTGCAGCCACGGACAGATCAATACAGCGCGTCAGGATGACCACCATTTGACCAGGGGCCAGAATGATCAGCGGGGCGGTGTCATTGAACACATTGGCCAGATTTGATGGCGCAACAAAGCCCGAAAACCGTGTCGAGACCAAAAAGAGAAGCAACAAGATTGCGCCGCCCAATATGGTTTCGCGTAGGGGTATTAAACGGGTCATGCGGCCGCTCCGTCGGTTGTGATGCCCGCTGCGTGACGCACGAGGGTTTCAGGGGGCAATTGGTCTTTCGACAATTCGGCGGTGATGCGGCCATCACGCATGACAATCACGCGGTCCGACATGCCGATGATTTCCGGAATTTCCGAACTGACCATGATAACGGACAAGCCCTGCGCGGCCAGTTCAGACATAAAGTCGTGCACCGCCGCTTTCGATCCGATGTCGATGCCTTTGGTGGGTTCGTCCAGAATAATCACCTGCGGCTGGGTCGCCAGCCATTTGGCAATGACGACTTTTTGCTGATTGCCGCCCTACAAATTGACCACATCCTGTTCAAGGGCCGCTGCACGCAAGTCCAGCCGCTGCGAATACTCGCGCGCCAGTTTGAATTCTTCCGCAAGCTTCAGGAAACCGCTGCGGGACGTCTTGCCCAAAGGGGGCAGCGTGATGTTCTGAAAGATCGGCAAACCAATAATCGCACCCTGTTTGCCGCGATCCTCGGGGACATAGACGATCCCGTTTGACACGTCATCCGCAGGTGAGCGGATGATTTCGATGTTGCCGTTGATGCGGCACACACCTTTGGAAGGTTTCGTGATCCCGAAGAGGGCTTGCATAACCTTTGACCTGCCAGCACCCACAAGCCCGTAAAAGCCAAGGATTTCCCCCTTATTGAGTGTGAAATTGATATCTGCAAATTCTGTCGGGTGCTCATATCCCACAACTTTCAGGACTTCGTCCCCGATGTCGTGGTCGCTTTGCGGGGAAATCTGGTCGACAGACCGCCCGACCATCATTGTGACCAGTTCACCTTCGGAAATGTCACTGATCTTGCCATCGCCGACGAAAGCACCATCGCGAAAGACGGTGTAGCGATCAGCGATGCGGAAAATCTCGTCGAACTTGTGGCTGATGAACAAGATCGCCTTGCCCTGCGATTTCAGGGTTTCGACCAGCTCATACAGTTCTTCGATTTCTTTGTGCGACAACGCTGCGGTCGGCTCGTCCATGATGACCACGCGTGCATCCACAGACAGCGCCCGCGCAATGGCAACGAGGTGTTTGTTGGCGATGCCCAGATCGCGCAATTGGGTGTGGGAGCTGAAAGGCGCGCCGATGTCGGCCAGCAGTTTGGCGGCCAAACGGTGCATTTGCGCGGTGTCGATTAGGCCAAAACGGGTGCGCGGGGCGTGGCCGATGTAGATGTTCTCTGCCACCGACAGCTCATCAAACAAAACGGTCTCTTGGTGGATGGCCGTGATACCCGCTTTTGCCGCGTCATTCGGGGAGGCAAAGGAAATAGGGTTGCCGTCAATGCGGATCGTGCCGCCATTGGGCTGATAGATGCCTGTGAGGATTTTGACAGTCGTGGATTTCCCTGCACGGTTCTCACCAACAAGGGCGGTCACTTGGCCGGGGTAAAGGTCAAGTTGACCTCATCGAGTGCTTTCACCCCTGGAAATGTCTTGGTGATCATGTCCATCGAGACCATGGGGGACACGTCAGGCGATCTGGGGGGCGCGGTGCGGGGCGACATGCCGATACACTCTTGGGATAGGGGGGGAATTCGGCCCAGCGCGTTTGCTGCGCCGGACCAAACCAGGGAGAAACCTTAAAAAATCGACTTGAACTGGTCGATGTTGCTGGCGTCGTAAACAAACGGATCGGCCATGGCGCCCCCGTTGTTTTCATCCAGCATGAGGCGGCCCATGCGGCCCATCGGGATTTCTGCGCCCGCTTCGGCTTCGACGCCGTTCTGACTGAGTTCATAGGCCAGCATCGTGGCGGAGTGGCCCAGATCGATCGGGTTCCAGATCGCGAAGGACTGCGACGCAGCGGATTCAATGGCACCGGCCATCTCGGATGGCAGGCCAAGGCCTGTCACATTCACTTCGCCGACTTTGCCCGCATCCACGACGGCCTGCGCTGCGGCCACAATACCAACGGAAGTTGGGGCAATGATCGCATCAAGGTCTGGATAGGATTGCATCAGGCCCGTGGCCTCACGGTAGGATTTGTCTGCAAGGTCGTCGCCGTAGACCGTCGCCACAACTTCGATGCCGGGGTAATCGCCCATAACGGCCATCATCTCATCGATCCAGATGTTCTGGTTCGTGGAGGTCGTGGTGGCCGAAAGCAGGGCCACTTCCTCGCCGTCGGGCAAGTGATCGGCGGCCAGTTTGATGATCATGTTGCCAATCTATGGGTTGGACGACGGGTTCAGGTGCAACTGGCGGCCTTCGGGGGCCACGCCGGAATCCCAGCTGATGACGGTGTTGCCGCGCTGCATGGCGCGCTGAAGTGCAGGGACCAAGGCATCGGTGTCGTTTGCGGAAATCGCGATGGCGTCGACCTGCTGCGCGATCAAGGCATTGATGACTTCGATCTGGCCTTCGGCGGTGGTGTCTGTTGGGCCTGTGTAGATGATTTCCACGTTGCCGAGTTCGGCGGCGGCCTCCTCGGCGCCTTCTGCTGCGGCCTCAAAGAACCGGATGCCAAGCGCTTTGACGACAAGCGCGATGCGCACATCGTCTTGTGCGAATGCCGGCGCGACAAACATTGCGCTGGCCAATGCGACGGACGTGGCTAATTTCTTCATTACTTTTGTGGTTTCCTCTCTGGAGTGGTTTCAATCAGGCTGGTAGTGTCGCCACCCCCTCTTTCTGCGCAGCCCCGACAGGGACCACGATCAGTGTCACATCCGCCGATTCAAGCATGGCCGCCGTGCGGTCATCGATCTTGTCATCGGTGATGATTGTGTCGATCCGCTCAAGCGGGCACAGCACAAGGCTGGAGCGTTGTTCAAATTTGCTGCTGTCCACCAGAACGATTAATTCTTCGGCTTGGCCGATCAGCTTTTGTTCGGCCTGGATCAGCAATGGATCGCCTTCCATCAGGCCCAGCGGACCGATGCCCTGCGCGCCCATGAACATCCGTTTGGCGTAAAAATTGCGGGTTACGTCATTGTCGAAGGGCGACAGGATGATGTTTTGTTCGCGGTAAATGATCCCGCCAGACAACATCACCGAGTTTTGGGTGTTCTTCAGCAGATGTTCGGCGATCGGGAATGAATTGGTAAAGACCTGCATCCGGCGCGATGCCAACGGGTGGACCATCTGATAGGTCGTGGTGCCACCGTTGATGATGATCGGTTCGCCATCTTCGCACAGTTCGACTGCAGCCGCAGCAATGGCCTGCTTTTCCGCGCTGTTGAGCGTTTCGTTGACGGAAAATGGCCGACCCGCGAGGCCGACAAAGGGTTTGGTTGTCAACGCCTCAGCCCCGCCGCGCACCCGGCGCAGCTGCTGTTTTTCGTCCAGTGTGTTGATGTCACGACGCACGGTCGCTTCCGACGCGCCGGTCAATGTGCACAGGTCAATGACAGTCACAAGGGACCGGTCTTGAACTGCGGATAGGATGACTCTGTGGCGATCTTTTTCGTGCATGGGGCGTTCCTCTGAATGCTCTGACCATGAGGCGAGTCGCGACAGTTTGTCAATCATTAATTATCACGTTCAATCACTATGCGCAACATCATGAGTGTTTATGATTGAAATTGATTGACTTGCCTATCGCCTCCCGTCACGTTGATTTCGAATAGTTAGTCCTAACCCGTCGTCCACGGAGACACACATGACCTCTTCCAAAATCAGTCAACGTTTTGAAAATAAATGGGATGACTCCCGCGCCAGCAAGATGAGCGAGCCGGAAAAGTTGCTATATCGTTCCAATCTTCTGGGGTCGGACAAGAGAATCACAAACTATGGCGGCGGCAATACATCCGCGAAAGTGATGTAAGAGGATCCGCTGACAGGCGATATGACTGAGGTGCTGTGGGTCAAAGGGTCTGGCGGGGATGTCGGGTCCATCAAAATGGACGGGTTTTCCACGCTCTATATGGACAAGCTGAACGCCTTGCGTGGGCTGTATCGCGGGGGCGCGTTCGAGGATGAGATGGTCGCCTACCTCCCCCATTGTACGTTCAACCTGAACCCGCGCGCGGCCTCGATCGACACGCCTTTGCATGCCTATGTGCCGGCCAAACATGTGGACCACATGCACCCCGATGCCATCATTGCAATCGCAGCCGCCAAGGACAGCAAGGCATTGACGCAGAAAATTTTTGGCGACAGCATTGGCTGGCTGCCTTGGAGGAAACCCGGTTAGGAATTGGGCCTTTGGCTGTCGGAGTTTTACGCGCAAAACCCAGTCGCCAAGGGTGTGGTTCTGGAAAGCCATGGGCTGTTCACATGGGCGGATGACGCAAAAGACTGTTATGAATTGACCTTGGACGTCATCCAGACTGCGATGGATTGGTTCGCGAAGGAAACCGACGGCAAGCAGGCCTTCGGCGGCGCTGTTCACGCCAGCCTTGATGTGGATGCACGCCGCGCAACGGCCGCGCGCCTGATGCCTGCCATTCGTGGATATGTGTCGGGCCAGCAGCATATGTTCGGCCATTTCACCGACAGCGATGCCGTGCTTGAGTTCGTCAACGCAAAGGACATGGAACGGCTGGCGGCCCTTGGCACCTCTTGTCCCGATCATTTCCTGCGCACGAAAATCTGCCCGCTGGTGGTCGATTTCGATCCTGCCAAGCCGGACGTCGATGCAACCATTGCGGGTCTTGATGCCGCCATCGCAGAGTACCGCGTCGGCTATCAGGCCTATTATGACCGCTGCAAACGTGATGACAGCCCTGCCATCCGCGACCCTAACGCGGTCGTCTACCTGATCCCGGGCGTGGGCATGATCACCTTTGCCAAGGACAAGGCGACGGCGCGCATTTCAGGCGAATTTTATGTCAACGCCATCAACGTGATGCGCGGCGCGGACGCTGTGTCCGAATACCAAGGCCTGCCCGAACAGGAAGCCTTTGATATCGAATACTGGCTGATGGAGGAGGCCGAGCTGCAACGCATGCCCGCGCCCAAATCCATGGCGGGTCGCGTGGCTTTGGTCACGGGCGGCGCCGGTGGTATCGGGGCCGCCACGGCAGACCGGTACTCGCGTGAAGGTGCCTGTGTGATGCTGGCCGATATCGACGACGCAGCCCTCGCGGAGACGTTGGACGGCCTAAGCGCCGAATACTCGGCCGTTGTGGTTCGAACCGTCAACATGAACGTCACCGACGAGGACGCCGTGACCGCGGCCTACAGCGATATCGCCGCAGAATTCGGTGGCGTCGACATCCTCGTGTCCAACGCAGGTATCGCAAGCTCTGCCCCCATTGAAAGCACCAGCCTTGATCTGTGGAACAAGAACATGTCGATCCTGTCCACGGGATATTTCCTTGTCAGCCGTGAAGCGTTCAAGCTGTTCAAGGTGCAGGATATGGGCGGCGCAGTTGTGTTTGTGGCGTTTAAAAATGGCCTCGCGGCCTCACCCAATGCTTCCGCCTATTGCACGGCGAAAGCGTCTGAGATTCACCTCGCGCGTTGCCTTGCCCTTGAAGGTGCGCCGATGGGAGTGCGGGTGAATGTCGTGAACCCTGATGCGGTGTTGAGGGGATCCAAAATCTGGCAGGGTGAATGGCTCGACCAGCGTGCGGACACCTACGGGACCGACAAAGACGGATTGGAGGAAATGTATCGCGACCGTTCGATGTTGAAACGTTCCGTACTGCCTGAGGATATTGCGGAGGCCGCCTATTTTCTGGCGTCCGATCTGTCGGCGAAATCCGCGGGCAATATCATCAACGTGGAGGGCAACAAAGACGCGTTCACGCGCCAAGGCGTCCATGGGAGGACACGACATGAGCTATGACAGCGCCAAAGCCGCCTTTGCAGATTAGGGCGTCGATACCGAGGCTGCCCTGACGAAACTGGCGGATATCGCGATCTCTATGCATTGCTGGCAAGGCGATGACGTGGTGGGGTTTGAGACCAAGACAGGCAGTTCCGGTGGTGGCATTCAGGCCACTTGCAACCATCCGGGACGGGCCCGCACGCCCGATGAATTGCGCGCCGATCTTGAATTTTCCTACGCTATGATTCCGGGCAAACACCGGCTCAACCTGCATGCCTTCTACCTTGATACCGACCAGACCCCTGACCGCGACGAGATTGAATTCAGCCATTTCGCACCTTGGGTCGATTGGGCGAAGGACCAAGGGCTTAGCCTTGATTTCAACCCGACATTCTTCGCCTACGAAAAGGCCGACGACAATCTGACACTTAGCCACCCCGATCAGGGCATTCGCGATTTTTGGATTGAACATGGCAAACGCTCACCTGATATCGCGGCGCAAATGGGCGCGGCCCTTAAGTCACCCTGTGTCAACAACATCTGGGTGCCCGATGGCTACAAGGACACGCCCGTTGACCGCATGGCACCGCGTCGGCGGTTGGAAAATTCGCTGGACGCGGTGATGGCCACGCCCCGCGACAAGGCGCAGATGCGCGATGCGGTCGAAAGCAAATTGTTCGGCATCGGGGTCGAAGCCTGCACTGTCGGCAGCCACGAATTCTACATGGGCTATGCGATCCGCAAAGGCACGTTGTTGTGTCTTGATATGGGTCATTTTCACCCGACCGAAAACGTCGCAGACAAACTCAGTGCTGTGGCCTTGTCGGTCGATGAAATCCTGCTTCATGTCAGTCGCCCCATGCGATGGGACAGCGATCATGTGATCCTTCTGGACGACGCGATCTTGCAGATGGCGCAGGAATTGGTCAGCGCGGACCTGCTGGGCCGCACCCATATCGGGTTGGATTTCTTCGATGCGACCATCAGCCGGACGGCCGCTTGGGTCACTGGAACCCGCAATATGCAAAAGGCACTTTTGCGTGCCTTGCTGGCCCCTTGAGACAGGTTGAAGGCGGGGGAAAATGCCCTCGATTACACGTCGCGACTGATCGTCACCGAGGAAATAAAGGACTTGCCTTATGCCGTCGTCTGGGCCGAATTCTGTGACCGGATGGGCGTGCCATGCGGCCAATCATTGGTCGCGGAGCTTCAGCAATATCAAACGGCTGACTCTGGGCGCGGCTGAAGATGCGGCAACGCAACGGGTCTGAAAATCGCAAAGGCGGCCCCGATCTGGGGCCGCCTTTAAAGTTGGATGACCTTAGGCAGCTTTAACTTGCCCAATAGTCGCCGTTACTTTCTACGCCCCCTGCGCCATGCAAGCAGTGCGGCCATAGATATACCTGCGATGGCGGTCGCCAGCGGCATGACGGAGGTCGCGACGATCACCTCATTATGGGCAAGCGCGGGGGTGGCGATAAGTGTGAGCAGCACACCAAAGACCTGTTTCATGTGTCAGCCCCTTGGGCGGCGGCATGGGTTTTGACGAATGTGCGCACGTCTTCCACCTGCTTGGTCTGCAACGACACATAGACCAGCCCCATATTGGTCCGCTCGGTTACCATTGGTCCTGGATAGGGCAGATAGCTCAGTTCTTTGGAACCAAAGGACGGCGAAGCTGTGCCGACCTGCCATTCGGTTGTCAGCGTGACATCCACAAGTTTTAACGCAGGCCCGCCAGCAGGGTCCGCCTTTTCCAAAGGCACCCCCGCAAGACGCAGATAGGCCATTTTGTCCTTGGCATCCATGAAGCCGTCGATGAACTGCGTCGTCAAAACTTTCAGTTCTTCGGCGCGGTCGGCGTCCGGCATGTGGCTGTGCAGATGCTCACCGTCATGGGGGTGATTGTGGCCGATGTGGCCAATATGGCCGTTCACGATATCATGTGGCATTGGACCACCGCTTTCCTTCAAATTCGCCGTGGGGAATGGTCACAGGCTTGTCCATGTGCCGCTTATGCGCGCCCATTTTGCCGGAGGACACAAGCGAGCCGAGCACGTCAACGATGACCCGTGTGCCCATCAATGCTGTGATTTCGGATTGGTCATAGGGCGGTGCGACTTCGACCAGTTCCATGCCGCAGATGCCTTCGGCGGCGACCTTGGACACAAGGGCCAACGCCTCGCGCGGCAAGAACCCACCTGGTTCCGGCCAGCCCGTACCAGGGACAAAGCCGCAGTCGATGCTGTCGATATCGAACGACAGATAGACCATATCGACACCGTCCCATGCCATCTCCAGCGCCATCTCAACGGTCTTGTCGATGCCCATCTTTTCCATGTCGCCCATGGTGATGATGTTGGTTTCACGCTCTCGGGCGACCTTTACGGCCTCGCGCGGGACCTGCCAGCCGCCGATGCCGATCTGCACAAGGTTCTTGGCGGGGACGTTATCCATATTGGTGGCATGGAACCACGGGGTCGTGTGCATCCGTTCATCGAGGTCTTTTTCCTGAATGTCCGCGTGGCGGTCAAAGTGGATGATCCCGATCTTTTTGGACGTGCATTGGGCGATGCCGCGCACACACGGAAAGCCGATGGAATGATCCCCGCCGATCATGATCGGCAGTGACCCAGAGGACGCCACATGGCTGACCCCACGGGTGATCTGATCAAAGGTTTTTTCGATATTCGCAGGGATCGTGAACACATCACCTGCATCACACAGGGTCATCTGTTCTCGCAGATCGACTGCCATTTCGTAGTTATAGGGTGTGTAAAGCGCCGAGATTTTCCGCAATCCCTGTGGGCCGAACCGCGTGCCTGCGCGGTAGGTCGTGCCGCCATCAAACGGGATGCCAAGGACTGTGGCATCGTAATCGCCCACTTCTGTCACGTCCTCCGCATAGGGCGCTTTGAGAAAGGTGTTGATCCCTGCGTAATGGGGCAATTCGCCCCGCGCAAAAGTCGGGATCGATTTGTCCTCGATGCTGTCGGACCCTGTCAGACCCATCCGCAGGGCCCACCGTTTTTCTTCGTCCCAACCGGTTTCGGGCAGGCCCTCTTCGGCCTGCATCGCTTTCCAGCCGCGCAGCTTTGTCAGATCGGGGTGGTGATGGCGCGCTTCATCAACGCGGTGGTCGCGTGGATGGTGGGAACGGGTCCGGTCAGTGGGCCTGAAAAACATGTGTGTCGTCCTTGAGTTGTTGAAACGGAATGCCGCCATCGCGGGCGTCAAAATCATAGGTGATCGTCGCGCCGTAGGCGTTTGGGTCATGGGGATCCCAGCGGGGTTTGTCGAAGACCAGCACGCGGTCGCCCAGTTTGAACGCCTCGTCCAGATCGTGGGTGACCATGAAGACGGTCATGCCTGTCTCGGTCCGCAGCTCGGTCAGGAAATCATGCATGGACAGCCGCGTGCCAGGGTCGAGAGCTCCGAAAGGTTCATCCAACAGTAAAACGCGTGGGCGGGCGGCCAAGGCCTGCCCAATGGCAAGGCGCTGCTGCATGCCGCCGGACAGGGTTGCGGGGTATTGGTCGGCCACGTGGTCAAGACCGCACCGCACTGTGACCTCATCGGCCCGCGCGAGGGCGGCAGCGCGGTTGGCCCCGAAAAACCGCCCCCAGCCTGTGCGGAAACTTTCACCCGCGACGATGTTTTCGCGCACGGTCAGATGGGGGAACACCGAATACTTTTGAAACACCACGCCCCGATCCAGCCCAGGTTCGGTGGCAGGCGGCGCGCCGTTGATGCTGATCGTGCCGCGGGTCGGGCGTTCTTGCGCGAGCAGCAGACGAAGGAAGGTGGATTTGCCACAGCCCGACGCCCCCACGATTGAGATAAACTCGCCTTCCTCCACACTGACATTCACCCGCTCAATGATCGGGCGGCGATCGTAGGTTTGAAAAACATCCCTGACGGTGACGAAACTCATAACCCCTCCTGCGCCCAAGGGTAGAACCGGCGGGAGGCTGCGCGCAGCGCCCAGTCAATAACAAAGGCAAGGATGGTGATCCAGATGACGTAGGTGAAAATCACATCCATAGCGAGGTAGCGGCGCACCAAAAAGATGCGGTAGCCGAGCCCCAGATCCGAGGCGATAGCCTCCGCCGCGATCAGGAACAACCACGCAGGCCCCAGTGACAAACGCACCGATTGAATGAGGCGCGGCATGATTTGCGGAAGGGTCACGCGCATTGCGATGACCCAACTGGAGGCGCCCAAGGTCTGCGCCTTGACCATCATTTCTTCGGGCAATTCGATGACCCGTTGGCTCAGGTCGCGGATCAGGAATGGCAGGGTGCCGACCACAATCAACACCACCTTGGACAGCTCCCCCAACCCGAACACAATGAACAGGATCGGCAAAAGGGCGAGAGGGGGGATCATCGACAAAACCGCAACAAATTGCGCAAGAAAGCTGCGCACCAACGGCAGCAATCCGATCAGCAGCCCCACACCCAACCCGATACTGGCAGAGATCGAAATCCCCAGCGCCAGACGTTTCAGGCTGGCCCATGTGTCGTGCCAGAACAAAATGCGCCCGGACCGGCGGTCACCTTCGCTGACCAGCCGCACCATGGTGTCCCAAATCTTGGACGGGGCGGGCAGCAGCTTGTCCTGCGGGTTTGCGGTCAGCCGAATGTCAGACGCAATCGCATAGGCCACAAAAACCAAAACGAATGGCAACAGGGTCAGAAGCACCGCCAAGGGGCGCGAAGGTTGGAGGTTTATGAGACGCATATCGAACGCCCGCTGCACCGTTCGGTGCAACGGGCTTAATCCTTACAATGCGCCGTCAGCGGCCATTTGCATGTACGTCGTGTCAAAGCGGAAGGTCACGTTGCCACTGTCCCCCGTGACACTGCCGTCGGGGTATTCCACACCGATGAAATCAGCCGAGGGCGCCCCTTCGCCAAGGATACCCTTGTCGAACAAAAACTCCGCCACAGCGACCATCGTGTCGGGCAATTCCGCGCTTGACGTAAAGGCCACAGCATCGGCTGGGTCGAAAAACATCTCGGTCGAGGCAAGCTGTGCCTGATAACCCGCCAGATCTGTGCCCGAGGCTTCGGCCATAGCTGTCAGAACGTCTTCGTCTCCTTCGGCCATCAGGCCCATGACCTCATACCATGCGCCAACAAGGGCTTTGCCAAAGTCGGGATTCGCGGCCAGCGTGTCCGTGTTTACGACCATCAGATCGATGATTTCGCCTGGAATGTCTGAGCTGTCGAACAGTTTGGTTGCCTCTGGGTCTTGCAGAATTTCCGACACCAGCGGGTTCCACGTCACCACGGCCTGCACGTCATCGGTGGCGAAAGCCGCGATCATATCCGCGTCGGATGTGTTGATGACACCGTTCAGATCCGCCTCTGACAGCCCGACGGTATCAAGACCGCGCGCCAACAGGTAATGGGACACGGACAGTTCCACCAAATTGACCGGCATCCCCGCGAGAGAGGTCAGATCACCATCCCCCTTGATGATGACCGCGTCGTTGCCGTTGGAATAATCGCCGACGATCAAGGCGGTCGTATCAACGCCACCGCCTGACGGAATGGACAGGGTGTCCATGTTCGTCGCAGACACACCGTCGAACTGACCGGCGGTGTATTGATTAATCGACTCGACATAGTCGTTGATCTGAACGATCTCGACATCAATGCCGTATTTGTCGGCCCATTTGTCCATGATGCCGCTGTCTTCCAGATAGCCCCACGGCATCCAGCCCACATAAATGGACCACGCGACTTTGAATTCCGTTTTCTCTTGGGCGATTGCAGTCGTGCTCACGGCGGAGGACATTAAGAGGGCAAGCGCAGTCAATTTGGTAATTTTCATCATTCTTAGGTCTCCATCAACGTTTTGAAATGGAATGACCCAAGGGGTGGCTATGCCGAGGCGCGGGTCAAACCTGCGCAGTAGCCTCCCGGGATTTTGCCCCGCCGTGTACCGATGCACCTGTGGGCGCACGGCGATAACTCTCGGACCTGACCCCGAAAAACGGGCGGAACCCTAGTCATCCTGCAGGATTAAGTAAGTCAGAGAGGTCGGCCACGTGT
>JACLAD010016937.1_pt1 | contig 56551 bp, 50 predicted proteins | sample 8027901 | NCBI WGS metagenome assembly JACLAD01 (sample SAMN15725071, study PRJNA655200) | protist metagenome | isolation source: fluorescence activated cell sorting (FACS) single amplified genomes of... | place: Spain: Blaines Bay Microbial Observatory, Mediterranean Sea | collected 2016-07-05 | reverse complement strand
TTTAAAGATTAAATAATAATCATTAATTATACGCTATAAATAGAATTAATTAGATCGTTCTTAAAAATAGATCGATTTGCACTTTCTAATCATTATGCTATAATTACTTCATCGTTAAATATGATAAATAATCATTCATTTCTTATAGGGTCTAAAGATGAATATTAATCACGATAAAAATCAATATATCACCTCGGGACAAGCTGCACAGATGATTGGTGTGACCCGGAATACGATCCTCCGCTGGGGTAAGGAAGGACTTGTGTCCAGTAAGAAGGTAGGCCTCCGGAATCTACGCTACTCTGTGGAAGATCTAAGGAAAATGGTGAGTATACAAAATTGATAGCCGAATCGAAATAACCTCACAGAAATTCAGTTTAACTTTATTGATTTGTAAAATCATAAATCATTCTGGAAGTGCGATGAATAGTGAACTAAAAGTAAAAAATCTTATCACTAAACAAGAGGCGGCAAGTATTCTTGAATTGTCTGATTCAGGAGTTACTTTCTTGTCGAAGAAGGGAGAACTTGATGAGGTTCGTTTCAGTAAGAGAAGAGTTCTATATGATCTCGATAAGGTGCTGCTTTTGGCATCACGTAGGGGTCTGCATCATCTTCAGCAGAGGAGAGATTAGTGTCCATGGATCGTTTTGAACGGGCAGAGAGTTTTATCAAGGGTACGTTGATTCAGACTCAACAAGATTTCGATAGAGAGTGTCTTCGGCTTAGGAGGCTGGAAAAAGACCGGATAGACTCTGAACTTAGAAACGGAACGTCTATTTTTATCGATGATTTCACAACCTTTGACCCACCCACAGAGTTTCCTCAGTATAAAGAGATTCTTAAGCGGTACGGAGTCACTGAACCAACACCAACTATATCCTTCTATCCTACTAGTTTGGATCAATCGCTAGATGTCATACCTATGTCTGAGACGCCTGAGTCCAAACCTAATTCTGTTATTCCAAAAGGGATTCTTCCGAGTGTGATTGAAGATTATCTAGCGTCAGTTGCCCGTTTTTTTGCGACAGACTATTCAGCTGTTTTTTCAGCTTTTCTGGGCTGTGCTTCCTTTACAATCGGTGGGAATCAAAAAATCAGAATTAACAAAGATTGGATTGATAAAGGTTTGCTCTGGATTGTCTTAATCGGTCCAAGTGGTTCTGGAAAAACCCACATCATGAAAAGGGCGGGGGGCCAACTACTAGATAAACATCAGGCCGGTCTGGCCGATATCTATAAGCTAGCACTTAATCAGTACAGACAAGAGCAAGATGATCGATCCAGGGACAGGAATAATCAATCAGAGTCACCTCCAGTTCGAAAAAGAATTTACGAGCAACACCTTACTCTCGAGAAACTTTTTAGCCTGCATTGTCAAAATGACGAGGGTCTTGGGGTCTTGACCGATGAGTTGTCGAGCGTGCTTGATGGTCTTGGACAATACAAGAACAAGGGCAGCAGTGCGGACAAATCTAAGTGGCTTGAACTCTTTAATGGTTCCAGTTTTAGCAATCCAACTTTCCAAGATGGTGACCGGTACTTGGCCTCTTCTTTTGTACCGATTTTAGGTGGATTACAACCCGGCTTACTGTCGAAAATAATAAACGATACCTCTGAGATTGATGGATACGCTGCAAGGTTCCTGTACAGCCATATGGAATTGAAAGATCCATTGAAGGCTAATGTCAGGCACCTCGAAGCAACGAGGATCCCTGTTGAGATGGAGAAACTTTTCGAGAGTATTTTAAGTCAGCGGGAAACACACAAAGTGTATGAAATATCGATGTGGGCAGCAGAATATCTCCACGAAGAAGAGGATCGACTAACCAGACAACAACAAGCAGCACCTAATGAACTGTATGCTGTGTACGCTAAACTCATTACTTACCTGTATCGGCTTACTCTTGTTCTCCATGTATTGCGGGATGGGACTGAAGATGAGATCAGCCAAGAGACTGCTGAGTATGCGATCAAGGTACTGCAATACTTCGAAAATGGCTCTCTTCAGGCCTTTCAACACGTAGTTATCAGTAAAGAGGACAAACTCAGGAAAGAAATCTTAGATAAAGTGAAGAGGCTCGGTGGTCATGCGACTCGGGAGAAGCTATCAAACAACTTTAGAAGAAGATTCAAGAGCTCTGTCCGTCAAGCTGGATTATTCATCGATGAAATGGTGGAGGAGGGTATGTTGATCATGACAAAGTTAAATGGAGTGTCTGTTTTATGCCTACCTTAATCCAGTACACCCGTACAAATCCAGTACACCGCTGTACGGGGCTTCAAGCCAGTATTTATGGGGGTTTTCGGGAAATCCAGTACGCCCGTACGCTTTCTAGGTAAACGTAGAGCGTATGTGCCTATGCAATATAAGTATTAATGTATTTGTAATAAAAATAATATTTAATTATCAGTTCTTATTCTCCACTATTGTCGAATATGTACGGGTGTACGGGAAACCGCTGCACCCCAGACAATAAGGGGGATAGAAGCCCGTACAGCCTGTACGGGTCCTGTACGGAGTGTACGGGTTCATCATTAATCCCGACACTTCATTCATTAATCCTTCATTTAGAAAGGAAACTATGGAACCCAAATCATTACCTCATTACACTTGGTCTGATAAGACTCAATTCGGCAGAGGCCTGGGGATAAAGCCTCGATCGCCTGAGATGGATCTATCCGAGAAAGAGATGTGTGATTACTACCCAACAATGAAGGGATCTATCATCTTTGGTACTTTCCCTTTGATCTATGGGGCTCTCTGTCCTGAGTGTGGAGAAGTTACCGGTAGGAAGTTTGAAATTATCGGTCCTGATGTTGATAAATCCTCACATAGCCTAATCCACACCCATGGACAACTATGTCAAACGACCTTTAAAGTTGGTTTCAAAGAAGAAGATTGGGACAGTGCAGTTGGTCATCTCCGGTTTCATAGAAATATGCGAGATGAAATGTTGGATGAACTAGAACGAGCCAAAGAATATGATCGTTTAGCAAGAGCGGCACACAAGCCTACTGTGGTAGCCAAGCAATTCGACATACTAGCTAAGGCTGTCAACGCTCAAGAATTGTGTAGCCCATATCCTGAACGTAGTTTGAGGAAAATTCACGAAGCTCTAAGAGTTGCGATCAGTATCAAGGATGGCTTTAATCCCCTTGAAATGTTTAGCGGTGTCATATTTGATCCAACACCTAAGCCGCTTTTTGAGTATATTGAAGGAACTCATGGCCCCTTCAAGAAAGCCAATTTGGCCGAACACCCTAGCTCGAACTCCATCCGTGAGAGCATCCGCTCTTCCCTTATCGGAAAGTATGAGTCCGTTCAGTTAAGTGAAGAAAAAAACCCCAGGAAATACTGGAGGTTTGTCTGGGAAAGAATGCAGGCTTTCGAGGAATGGGCAGATGACCGATTTGGAAGACAATCTAACGAAAACATTCCAGACTATCTTGATATCCTAAAAAAAGCGGGTGAATGCTCATCAATACCTGAGTTGGAAGACTACTGGAGAGATGAGTTTCGTAAGGCTCTCGACATTCTCGCTGAAGATTATGTGAAAGCAGAAAAGGAAATGGCCCAGACTAACTACATAAAAATCGATTAGGGGAGGTAATCAAGAAAGGGTAGGGGCCTTTGGCCCCCCTCCCCCCTCTCCAAAATCCAACTTTTTTTGAAGGCCAGAAGCAATCTTCAGGCCTTTGAAGGTTCTCTTCTTACCCAGATTTTCCCGACCAACAACCATACAACTGTTCAAATTTTCTCTCTGAACAATCAATCAAAATCACCGAGAAAGCCTTGTTCTTTCCTTAGTTTCTGAGGCACAAACTAGCTGACCTTGATAAGTTTTCTTTAGAACGTCTAGTAATTAATCCTAGTTTTAACACCCTACCAAACTGAGTAGCTAGAGGCGTAATGGACAAGCCGTACACGATCAAACTCTTTGTTCCAGACGGGAATCCGGATCGCTGTAAGATCCTTAATAAGATGAACTGGACAGGAACAGGTCTAGAGGTGTCGAGAGATGCCTTCAGTACCTTCAATGGTAGGGAAGAGTTCCAGCAAGCCGGAGTCTACATACTCTACGGGATCTCTGAATCTGAGGATAATTCGTCAGAACTAGAAGAGTCTGATGATCGTCCCACAGTCTACATAGGGCAGGCCGATGTTGTCGGTGAACGTCTAAAATCACATCTAGAGAACAAAGACTTTTGGGACCGGGCAATTGTCTTCGTCTCAAATAATGAAGGTCTCAATAGGGCCCACATTACCTGGTTGGAATGGTCCCTCATCAAGACGGCTGCAGCGTACAAACGTTGTAGACTCGACAACTCAGTAACTCCTAAGGAACCACGGCTGATTGAGTCAGAGAAAGCGGACACTGCTGAGTTCCTCAATGAGATTCTAAGTATTCTCCCACTGATTGATGTCAGGGTTTTCCAAGAGCCACAGAAGATTGAAGTCTACAAAGAACCTCAGGCGGCTAGTGTTCGATCGACCACCAAAGATACAATTGTTATTCCAGCCCGGGAGGATGGTTTCCAGGAGACATTTTTAGAGCAAAATTGTTGGTACGCAATCAGGATTAGCGGGGGCAAGTTAGGTGAGATTAAATATATTGCAGCCTATAGAGTATCCCCAATCTCAGCAGTCACTCATGTGGCTGAGATCGAGTCTATCGAACCGTATGGAGACAATGGAAAATACAAGGTCAACTTCGTCTCACAAGCCCGAGAGATTGACCCTGTACGATATGAGGTTGGTGACTCAGCACCCCAAAATATTCGATACACAAACTACAATCGACTATTCAGTGCAAAGAATCTCACCGAGTTGTTTGTGTAGTGATAAAGAGGAGTGGAATCTACATCCCTCATCAGGCGGCTTGATTATTCCCGAAGACAAATCCTTTTGAATGTTCCTGAATCCACTGCTCGAGTTGAGATTTAGGATAGCGAACACTACCCCCAACCTTGCAATACTTTGGTCCCTTCCCAGACCATCTCCAACTCCCCAATGTGGTAGTTTTAATCTTTGTTATTGCACTTACCTCTTTGGGAGTAAGTAGTTCTTCATCAACGAAAATCAGGTTATTTTCAGGTACCATAGGACTCCTGCCGATCGTGTGTTTTGTGTAACTGAAGCGAGTTTGTTTCCTGTTTAAGATTTGCAGCCAGCCGATTTGCCATTTTCAGCAAATGATCTTTGGTTGTATGAAGATATCGTTCTGAGACTTGTACGTCAGAGTGTCTCATCAAATCCCGGATCTCGACAATTGTGGCCCCTGCCTCCGCTAACTTGCTTCCGTATTGATGCCTCAGTCCATGCAGTAATCTGAATCCTGAGGGTAGATCTGCTCTAGAAGAAATACGTTTGAACACTCGGTCCAGGCTAGATTTGGACCACTGACAACCTTGTGGTGAAGGAAAGACAAGGTATGAGTTGTTCGGGTGTCTGGGATGGTCCAGAAGTAATTGAATTGCATCTTCTGATATGGGAAGTAGCTGATCCTTTCCGGCTTTAGTATCTCGCAACAACAGGGTTTTACGCTCAGGATCAAAGTCACTCCAACTCAACTTCATCAACTCCCCACGCCTCAACCCTGTTAATAAGACCAACCGAAACATGTTTCCAATGATTGGCTCTTCTGTATCGAGGGCCTGCATTAGCTGACAAAGTTGGGCATTGTCGAGGTATTCTGTTGTCTTATTATCTGGTTTCGAGAGTGTTAGTTTAAAAGGCAACCCTTCAGTAAGATTACGTTCAGTACCAAATCGAATGATCCGTCGCAGGAGTTCCGCACAATGATAAACAGTGGTCGGACTTCGTCCCTCACTGACTTTGCGTCTCCAGCGCTCATAACGTAAATGGTCTATCTGCGGTGGGAGTAGATTAGCAAGATCAACGAAGTGTTTGTTGAAGCGATCTTCGTCAACATCCTTTGATTTGTAGGGTTTACTCGGATCGCTACTGCGGGTCTTGGAGTATTCAAACCAAAGTTTTGAAATGGTCCACTTGATTGCTGCCCTTTCTAGTTTGGCTGCTTTCCTAGATTCAGAGTTTGAACTATTTAGGCCAGAGATACGACTTGAACGTTCACGTGCAGCAAGAGCTACAGTCATCCGAGGACCAGACCCGACACATTCTTCGATCTCTTTGCGGTTTATATCCCGATATCGGATGTAGAATTTCTTTCTCCCATCCTTCTCTATCCTGTAGTAAACACCGGGTTTTTTCGTCCGAATTCGTGGTGTACTAGCCATAGCTGTTTCCCTCTGTTTGAAGGGTCTAAAAAGAAGTGGAAACTTCCCCACTCTCTTCCCCACAAAATCTAGAAATAACTATGACAGACTAGAAATATATATCAAGGTGCAAAATTATAAATAAACAGGAATAACATGTGTTTATATGGTCAAAATAAACTATAGGGAAGGCATGCATCTACTGGGTTCGAGCCCCGTTTCTCGCTCCATCCTCCTTTCCATTAATAACCAAGAATTACCTGCATTCTGCCGGTCATTTTTTGTTACCGCCCCACCTGTAGCCCACCAAATTCTTTGAAATTTTCTTTGCCCTTTCGCTAACTACTCGCACAGCTTCTAGCCAGAAATAATTTAATCAACTGATAGCTTTCATTAGTTTTCCCAGGCTTCGTTCTGACCATACCTCTTTGCATTGTCATCTCCTTCAAAGACCTGAACTCCACTAGGGATCTCAATCCAAGGAACTTTGTTCTTGGTGGATAGATGTAAATTCGGTTAAATTGGGGATGGATTGTCTAGTGTTTCCTCTTTGATGAGGTAGAATTCTTTATGTCCATGATAGAAGCTTCTGATCGCGACTGAGTATTTCTCACAGCGCTCAACCTGGTGTGGCTTTCCAGATCCAGTTTCTCCCTCGCATAGTTTGAGAGTTCTCGAACTGAACTCAATATGCTCGGTTTCGATAAAGACATGAGTGATAAAAGTGGATCCAGTTTGTAGCTGCCAGAAATGAAATGACAGCAGTGGATAAACATTTGATCAATTAATTTTTTAAGGTTTCAATGAACGATTCATATTTTACTTCGTCCGTCCTTAGTAGTTTTATTGACTATCTTAAAGATGGTTCTGCGTTCTATATTCTTGCCGGAATCTTCGCTTGTATTGCATATGGGATACTCTATAACTCCTTGGTTCATGATAAGAAAATAGTTAATGATAAGCAGCTATATGCTGAAATTATCTCAAGAGTGCTGTTTGGGTCAATCTTTATGATTGTTGGTGGCCTAAATGGCTTATTTGACTTTGTGCCTGGTGGTCAAAAATTCGATTGCGAACCTTGTTCATTATTTATGAGTGGATTAGATGCAACAGGATATATGTTTCCATTTGTAAAAATTTCTGAGTTCATAATAGGTGGTATGATCCTTTTTAATTTATATACTACACTTGCTATTGTTTTAGCTTCACCGATAGTAATCAATATATTCTTATATAATTTATTTTTAGATCAGAGAGGTATCGTTGAAGCAATAATTTTAGTTGCATGCTTGCTTTACTTAGCTTGGAGAAGACAATCAAAATTCACAGCATTATTTACTAGATAAATAGAGATAGGACTTCGAAGAAAAAATTTGTTTAACGCAATCAACTTACCAATCTAAAAATTTAAATTCGATTTCAAGGGTTCTTTGGGAGCAGATCCAGCAACTACTGCCGATGGGCTATGGCACGGACTTTCTGAAGGCCTATGAGAATCTCACTCCACAGGCCAAGCATTACTCAGGAAAGACCTTTACCACACAAATCGAATCCCTCAACTGCAGAATCAGGCATTATTTTGCCAGGCACCATCGTAAAACGCTTTGCTACAGCAAATCACAAACGATGTTTGAAGTTTCTTTGAAACTACTTATCCAGAAGATAAAAAAACTCTTAAGTACCAACGCCAGAAAATGAACTCCCCTGTAGAGACGATTTTATAATCCTTCTTGACCGTAGCTTCTACTTGATTCATAAGTCTGATTTTCTAGTACCATTCCATTCATTGAATTTTGAGGAGGTCTTATGGCTGTAGTTGAACGCTATTTTTGGGAACCTAATGATCTCGAGGAATTCTTGAGCCTGCACAGAGAAATCTATGATCAACATCTTCGCAAAGCTGGGGCGTCAGATATTACCCTTTGGCAGGATCGCTCAAATTGGAAGTTGTATGTTGCAGAGGTGTGGTTTGAAAGCTTTGCGGCTTTAGATAACTGGGAAGCGTATTTTAAAACAGAAGAAGGGAAAGACATTGGTGCTCGAGTTAATGCCGCAGCTCAGATCATTGAGCGGTTACAGTATACAAGCGTTGATTACTAATCTGTATTTTTGATTGCTCCAGGCACATGAGTAAATTGATCTGAGTAAGGGGATCTATGACGAAGATTTTGGATGATCGTTATTTGGAAGAATGGCTAGCTCAAGAAGAGCCAGAAGACGTATTGGATCCAGAATTACCAATTGTTGATCCTCATCATCATCTTTGGGATCTGCGTAAAATCACCTTCCAACCACACAGAGATTTTTTACAGAAGGTGTATCTGACTGAAGAATTTGCCAATGAAATTCTGACATCTGGCCATAAAATCACCCACACAGTGTTTGCGCAGTGTGCTGCTTTCTACAGAAAAGAAGGCCCAGAAGAGTTGAAAGCTGTTGGAGAGGTTGAATTTGCGAATGGTGTTGCGGCAATGAGTGCTTCAGGACTCTATGGGGATACCCAGATCTGTGCTGGAATTTTCAGTTATGCTGATTTGAGTTTGGGTAAGAAGGTTAAAAGCGTCCTGGAATCTTTACAAATGGCTTCTCCAAATTTTCGGGGCATCCGAAGTCCCTTTCCTAGTGATTTGAATTCGGAATTTCTGGACGGATTCAAAGTCTTGGGAGAAATGAGGCTCACTTATGACAATTACTCACCGGACTATAAACGGCTGCCCAAATTGGCTGAATTGGCAGCGATGAATCCAGAAGTGATCATTATTGTAAATCACTTGGGTGGCCGGATTGATCTGAATGAGCAAGCGTGGAGAGAATGCCTCGAAAAGGTCTCCAAACAAAAAAATGTTTTTTTGAAACTTGGCGGAGCGCAACAGCGAGTGAATGATTGGGAGCCTACTTTTCACAGAAACCAGCGACCACGGCCGATTAGCTCTGATGAACTCTGTGAGCGGTTGGAGAAACATTATGTGCAGGCGATTGAATTATTTGGAATTGAAAGATGTATGTTTGAAAGCAATTTCCCGGTTGATAAAGAGTGTGTTTCCTACAGAACGATCTGGAACTTCTTTAAGAAAATTGCCCATAATTTGAAGCTGAGTGAAGTTGAGAAAGATCAAATTTTTAGTGGGACTGCAAAATCAGTTTATCAACTCTGATTGTCTCTCGTTATTTCAATAAATCTCAGAGTTAGTTTTGTTTGAGGGGCTGGTCAGTAAGTAACGATTAGTTATGGAATCTCCTCTGTTTTGGAACGTTTGGTAGTTCTCGATAGACTGTTCTAGGATAAACCGTAAGATTGACAGGTGTATAGCGATTCTGCTGCATTCTTGCTTCGCGTTGATCTCGAATCGGTTTTGGTTGCTTATTCGTTTGTTGAGATAGAAGAATTATTTCCTGAATTCTTCTTTGTTTATCTCTAAGTTGCTGTTCAGTCAGATTCAGAGTGCCTCTCTCAACACCAAATAAAAATATAGAAACGATAATTATTAGTAGAATTCTTAATTGATTATTCATGACAACTTATTCTGATCTGTATGAATTACTGATTGAGAATATCTGCTTTAGCTAACATGGAATTATTTTCATAATTGAACTTCACTATTGAATTGGAGCCCTTGGATGTCAAGCTATCTTGATTACCAACAGTCAATTATCGAAGAAGGTGTTTTGGAAGCTGCTAAACGAATCGGACTAGATTCCACAATCTTTGATACTGAGGTGATGTCTCAACACTATGCAGGTCATCAATGGGTTGTTTTTGAGAATTCAGTGGTCGGGACGGTGATCAATGCAATTCCTCCCCTCAATCAGTCAGCGACAATTCCCTGGGAAGAGTGGTTTGTCATGGATGGAGAATTGCGTCACCATATTCTCTTCACCGAAAAGAACGAGAGCAGTACGATGACTTGGCAAGGACCAATGGATGACGAAGATCATCCAAAGCCAGTTTTGGGGAAACTTTGGCACTTCCACAATGCCGAACCCACACCCTATCTCCTACCTTAAGAAAAGCTCCCTCTTAGTCATAGCTATCCACTTCGGATGAAACTGTAAAGAAATTTAAATTCAAATACTTAGATGTAGTTGCATAGTATTCTGATCAGCAAATTCATCAGCGTAGAATTTTAATTTCAAAAACCTAATAGACAAAGCAGGATTTTTTCGTCGAGTTGTGCGAGAGAATTAACATCTCACCTTTTCTGTTTGTTCTACCTCGACGATTTCATGGAAACCATCACAAGACGAGGCCTGAAGTTCTCTCTATGGGAAGGGGCCTCAGCGTCTGTTCATATGACGCTGACTTCTGGGGCATTCCTTACTGGATATGCCCTCTTGCTGGGAGCCAATGACTTTGAACTGTCATTGCTCCTGGCTCTGCCGATGCTGATGCAGGGCATGCAACTTCCCGGAGACTATTTTATCGAACGTTCCGGACACCGGAAAACCCTGACTCGCTGGGGCGCTGGAATTTCGCGTCTGCTTTGGCTACCGATGGTATTGTTGCCACTTCTGCTTCCTGACTGGCCACACATCGGTTTTTTCTGGTGCTCTTCACACTAGCGCATCTATTGATGCAGCTGGGAGTTCCTGGGTGGATTACTTGGATGGCAGACCTAGTTCCAAGGCAAATTCGTGGGCGCTATTTCAGTCAAAGAAATCGCTTTGCAGGTGGGTTTACTATTGGTGTGAGTTTGTTGGGCGGAATCGTTCTGGATTTTTTCCGAGAGAAGGACTCTGCCTATGATGGCTATCTTGTGCTTTTTCTGTTGGCCTGTACCGCAGGACTAGCTGCTTTTTTCTTTCTAGGGAAACAGCCGGAACCCCCTCAAGCAGATCCACAGCCACTACCCCCTCTTAGCACCTATTTCAGCAGGCCTTTTCAGAACAAGAACTACCGCAGAATTCTCGCTTTTTACTTGGCGCTTCTCTTTCCAGTTGGAATTTCAGCTCCTTACTTCTCTGCACACCTGATCAAGGTCCTTGAATGGGATTTCCGTCTAGTTGCAGCAACTTCCATTGGGACTTCGATTGTCTCGCTGATTGTGGAGCCAATCTGGGGGAAATTGGTTGATCGACATGGACATCGACCAGTTTTGATTCCTTGTACAATCGGAATCACTCACCTACCCATCTATTATGCTTTTGGGCCTTACGATCTGTACTGGCCGTTTTTTGCGAATGCCTTGCTGGCAGGAGCATTCTGGCCGGGGTTGAACCTCGCAATGTTTGGGTTGTTGCTGGAAACAACTCCTCAGGAAGGCAAAGCCGGATTCTTGGCAGTCCAGGCTACTTTGAATGGCTTCATGAACTTCCTGGCTTCAGGCCTTGGAGGGATTCTCGCTCTCTGGCTGGCGTCAGTTCATTTCGAATGGAACGGTTTACTCTTCAATAACTATCAAATCCTCTTTTTTCTCAGTGCTATGCTGAGAGTCCCGAGTCTCTTACTCCTGCTAAGGATCTCTGAGCCAACGGCTACGAGAACCTATGTGCTGGTTCGGCGTGCTTTCATTCCACTTGATCGAACCATCTCTTTTGGCCGCCACATTCTTGCCATCCCAAAAGGCAAAGCTTCACACATTAAGGAAAATAAGAACTTCTCAGACTCCTTTGCGGGCCAGATTTCAACGGGTAGCGTCATATCCCCAGATCGCCAAGCAGAGCAGGATCAAACCAGAAGTTCAGACCCAGATCAATGACACACCATTGGGATGTATATTGAAAGAAGCTTATCATTTGAAGATCGAAGGATACGAAGTGAGGTTGGAGGAATGCCTCAAAACTATCGAAGAAGCTGGAAAATATTTTGCCAACCCTAGTAGCAGAAAGCTTAATGCGATGTTCCTGTCTGACGAAAAGCGATCAAGATTCCAATCATGACCAAAGCACCTCCAGTTAATTCAAAAGCACTCAACATGCGACCGAAGATCAGAAATTCAAAAATCAGTGTCAAGACTGGGCTAAAGGTGATCGCGGTCATTGCTTTGGCGATAGTAAAATAACGTAGGGAATAGGTATAAGCCATCCGTCCTAGAAACGGTCCGAAGAAAGCTGCCATTCCTAACCAAACCCAGCCCTCTAAAGTGAGCAAACTGACTTCCACAGCCAGTCCCGGTAAAGTCAGTAAGATCAGAACAGCCAAGCTCAGTCGGAGCACGTTGAGTACCTGGGGATCTACCTCCTGAATGATTGACTTCGAGAGAACCTGGATTGAAGCGAAACAGCCAGCAGTAGACAACGCCCAGAGTACGGTCTCCCAATCATCTAAATTGATCGTCAGGGCGTCACCGCGCATTAACAGAATGCCGCTCAACACAACCGCTACTGCCATCCAAACACGGAGTCCTACAGGTTCATGCAGAAAGACCCAGCCTAGAATCATCGCAATGATGATCTCAACTCTAGAAATGACATTGAACATTGTTGCTGAACTGCCTGCAATTGCCTGACAGATGGAGTAATTTGCCACCACTCCCAGGAAAGCCACAGCAATAATCACAATGATATTTTTCGGTCGGAAATTAGCTTTTCTGCGTAAATGCCAGGCTCCAGGAATTGAGAAGAGCAGTGCCCAGAAGAAGATTCCTACGACGGCTACCATCGGGGTGATCGACTGCATGGCCTTGGCGTAAGGTAGAGGAAAACAACCCGTAGCAAAAATCGCGACCAACAGAAAAAACATCCCTCGGCTCCGGGGATCAGCCTGAATTGCTAGCACATTCACACAGCCTCAGATTTACTAAGCCTGCGTTCCAGCCAACGAACCCCCATTGAAACCAAAACAATCAACACAAAGTACTCAAGCACCAAAAACGTGTAGATTTCCAGAGGCCGATACTGGCTTACAACCAATTCATTTGCGCGTCGTGTCAGTTCAGTCATGCCAATCACAGAGACCAATGAAGACATCTTGATCATGTACACAAATTGATTGCCAATTGCTGGCAGCACCCTTCGCAAGGCTTGAGGCAAAATGATCAGGCGCATTTTTGAACTGTAGCGCAGTCCCAATGACTCCGCAGCGTCGTGTTGTCCTTTCTCGATGGATTGAATCCCAGCTCGAAAGATTTCCGCTTCAAAGGCGCTATCACAGAAAGCGAGGGCCAGCATGCCTGCCCAGAAAGTATTGAGTGAGATGCCACTCATTACCGGTAACCCATAGTAGACCCAAAGAATCATTACCAGTACCGGAACTGAGCGTAGAGCTTCGACATAGGTGCGATTGATCGCTCGGGCCCAGGGACGCTTTGAGAGTCCTGGCAAAACAACGATCAAGCCCAGTATAATTGACAAAACAATTGAACTGACTGCTAACAGCATCGTGTCCGCAAGGCCACTCAGTAAAAAAAGTAAGTTGGTCTGTCCTTGAGGATGAGTAGGCGAGATGACATACCAAGCCCAGGTGTAGCTACCACTACATCCAGTCAGGTTGAGCAGAACGATGCCCAACAATCCTAAACAAAAAATTCGTTTCACAATCAGATGATTTCCTAAGAAGAGGAATAATTTATCAGGAGGGAATTCACTGCGATTTGACCTTGTGGGATCGAACTTCTAGAGTGAAGTGGTCGTTTCAGAGAGGCTGTATCGACACTTAAGTACTTTAGCTTTCAATTGCGGAGACCTGCAAGCCGCAGAGACCTTACTTGGAGAGATCGGATGAAGAAGCATATTTCCAGGGCACTGATTGCCCTAAGTTGCCTGTTCCTGTTGGCTTCGCCCCTTCAGGCACAACAGTCACGCCTGGATAGTATCAAGGCAGACGGAGTTCTTCGCGTGGGAACACCTGGGAATTGGAAGCCAATGAGTTTTCGAGATCCTGCTTCAAATCAATACGTAGGATTTGATGTGGATTTGGTGACTAAGTTAGCCGAAGACATGGGAGTCAAAGTAGAATTTGTACCCACAGACTGGAAAAGCATCGCAATCGCCGTTGCGGACAAATACGACATTTCGACAAGCGCTTCTCTCAGTCCAGCGCGTGCGTTGGTTGCTGGTTACACGAATCCTTACTTCCGAGTTGCTGATGTGCCCTTGGTCAGTCAGCGGAATGTCGACAAATTCAAGGATTGGGATGATCTTAATAAAGCAGGTGTGACGATTGCGGTAACTCTGGGCACCGTTCAGGAACAACGCGCTGCAGCACTCTTCCCCAATGCGACTATTCGCAAGGTCGAAGAGCCTGCTCGAGACTGGCAGGAGGTTATCTCAGGCAGAGCAGATGCTTCAATGACGAGCAATACAGAAGCTGGTAACTTGGCTTCACAGTATCCTGAGTTAAGTGTAGTACCTGTCACAACTGCAAAGAACCCAACCCCCATTGCTATGTTGGTTCCTCGTGGCGATCAACAGTGGATTAACTTTGTCAATCACTGGATTCGCTTGCAAAATGAACGCGGCTTCTTTGAGGAACTGAAAGCCAAGTGGTCCTTGGTCGACTGAAATATTCCTCCAAAAAAGTGGGAGCACATCAACCTGTGCTTCCACACTACCACTTTTGCGATAAATTTTTCTTCCGTCAAGGTAGAAGCTCGTCTGCGAATAATCTCCCTCCAAATGCTCATCGTGTTTTCGGCTTAGTGTTAAGAGTAAGATTTTCAGAGCTTGGACTGGTTGCACCCAGTTAGTCATCAAAAAACACCGCAGGCTCGAATAGAAAAGAAATCATTTGACGGTTACAGCCAGATCTGGCAAAGCCAGTCAAACGGATCTCAATCATCTACACTTGAATGAAAGGAAATTCATATGCTTACAGCCCAAGAGGCGCTGACACGGTTGCAGGAAAGCAACAAGCGTTTTGTGGAAGGAAAATCGACTTATAATACCAATGATACACGGCGCCGAAATGAATTAGTGGATGGTCAAACGCCCTTTGCTATCATTTTAGGTTGCTCAGATTCAAGAGTTCCCGCCGAGATTGTCTTCGATCAGGGACTTGGGGATCTATTTGTGATTCGAATCGCTGGAAATATTGTTGCCCCTTCCCAGATAGGTAGTATTGAGTTTGCGGTAGAGACCTTTCAGACTCCCTTAGTCGTCGTGCTAGGGCATACACGCTGTGGAGCTGTCGCAGCAACGTTGAATCAAATTCGTCAACCCCAGGCCAGTCGCTCTCAGCACCTGCGTTCGATTGTGGAGCGTATTCGTCCCGCAGTGGAACCCTTGTCAGAAATTCGGACTGATCTCACTCCCGAACAACTGCTTGAACGGGCAATCCGCTCCAACATAAGAATGTCTGTTAATCAGTTACGACATGGATCTTCTTTCTTGGAAGAAATTCATGATAGTGGTTCTCTTTGGATTGTTGGAGCCGAGTACTCTCTTGAAAGCGGAGAAGTGGATTTTTTCGAGAGCTAACATAAATTTATTTTTGTTTCATTCAAATCATGATGGAACCACTGAATTCAAAGCATTTAGTCACAAAAGAAATTAGTCTGAAGTGGGGTTCCAAGAGTTTATGAAAATTTAAAGAACATAATTCTTTAAATAAACCAATAACAAAGCAAAGTTAATCTTAAATTGATCGTAAGAGCTAATTTAGTAACTAGCGACAGATATTTTATCGATTTTTGTCATAAAAATAATTTAATTATTTATTATTTAATTATAACGCTATAAGAATAAAATATAATACAAAGCATCTGATAGATGATAAAAAGCGCGTTGGAATTAAACAACGCAAAGCCATTTTAGTGGTATTTCGTTGTTTAACTGATTTTTTAATCAATGAAAGGAGAAGGTCATGAAGAGACTTGTTTCACTTTTAGTAGTCTGCCTGTTGGCTTCTACTGCAACTGCTGCAAAATTAAATATGCTGATTAATCAGTCGCCATGGTTTGATGGATTTCGTAAAACACTTGTCATGTATGAGGAGGAAACCGGAGAAACTATTGAACTCGATGTTACACCCTATCCAGGTATGTCTGAAAAAATAAGGAATAGTATTAGATCACCAGAAGCCATCTACGATATTGTCATTACTTCGACAGAATTTATGGCTACTTATGCGAATAGTGGTGAATTCGTAAATTTCAACGATATCGACCCAGATTTCAAATTGGATAGTGGAATTTGTGGATACCAAGATACTAGCTATTGGAATTATGAAACCAGATCATTTGATGCAAAGAATGGTGAGTTTATTGGAATTCCAGTAAATGGGAATGTTCAGGTTCTATACTACAGAAGGGACTTGTATGAAGAGAAAGGACTACAACCACCAAAGACATGGGATGATTTGATCAAAAACGCAGCTGAATTTCACAATCCTCCAAGAATGTATGGAATGATTCAAAGATCGGAACGTGGAGCTGTAACCTACAATTTTGGTCCATATATGTTTAGCCACGGTGGTGCCGTTTACAAGGACCCTCAGAATGGAGATTTTAGTATCGTTTTCAACAGTGAAAACAATAGAAAAGCCTTGGAGAAGTATCTGGAAATCCGAGACAAGGTTGGCCATCCCAATGCGCACTCAATTGGTCAAGGAGAGATGATACAGTACTTGAGAACGGGTAAAGCAGCTCATGCAATCGCTGTTATCGCAGCTTGGGGAGGAATGGATGATGAAGAAAAATCGGCTGTAATTGGCAAGATGGGTGCGGCTTTGATTCCAAGTGGGCCTAATGGGAGCGCAAGCAGCCTTGGACACTGGGAGGCACACATTCCAAAGAACGTGAAGCCAGAACATCAAAAGGCAGCTCTTAAATTTCTTAAATGGCTTGTAACAAAAGAAAATCAGATCAAATACACAGAAAATGGTGCAGTACCTGTGAGATGTGATCTGATTTACTCTCCAATAGCGAAAGAAGATCGATTTAGATTCATTGAAGCTCTTGGACAGAACTCTGAGGTGGCTAAGTTTATTGCCCCAACAGTAACTGCAGTAGAATCTACAGCGATTACGAATCTTTATCTGAATAAGATTGTTGCTGGTGAGATATCAATAGTTGATGGCTTGAATCAGGCTGCCGAAGAGTTACACAAAATCACTGTCGATAACGGTATGAAGACTGGAATGCTGCCCAAGCTTAAATAGGAAAATATCAAAGGGTGGATCACCCGCCCTTTGAGTCAAACTATGGAAAATCGTTTAAAAGAAACAGACAGGTACTGGAATGTCTTATCTCTAGCACCACTATGCTTACTGCTGTTTTTTCTGACAATCATTCCGCTGCTCAGCCTCATTTACACATCATTCTTCAAAGTCACATGGGATGGCGGCTATTTATATGAAGGAATTGGTTTTCAAAACTTCTTCGATTTAGTTGAGAATAAATTTTATATTCCGGGTGTTAAAAACACTATTCTTTTTGCTCTAATCACAGTCATAATTCAGGTTGTAATTGCTTACGCAATTGCAATCGTTCTCAATAAAATTAAATATAGGGTTATCTATTTATCTATTTTTATGCTGCCAATACTTTTACCTCCAATTGTAATTGGCTCAATATGGCGCCTGATGTATGGTTTTGATTTTGGGCTTTTTAATTATTTGCTTTCTTATCTTGGAATAATGCCAATTGATTGGTTAGGGGATCCTAAAATGGCTTTCATATCTATTGTTATTCTAGATATTTGGCATTGGACTCCTTTCTCAGTAATTTTATTAATTACGGCCATTGAAGGAATTCCGAAAGACATACTTGAAGCAGGTTTAGTTGATGGGACAAACTTCCTGAAAGAGGCTTACTATTTAATAACTCCATTGATTATGCCTACAATTATTGTAGCGAGCCTCTTTAGATTTATAATGTCGTTCAAAGTTTTCGATGAAATTTATCTACTAACTCAAGGTGGGCCTGGAACTGCTACGGAAGTTGTCAGTTTCTCTATTTACGAAACATATTTTGAGTCTGACAACATTGGTCTAGGTTCGGCAATGTCTGTAACCACTCTGATCTTGATTATTCTTATCATGTATGCTGTTCAGAAAATTTATATAAAGCTGAGATTGAACGCGCATGACTAGATTCTTGTCACATTCACTACTAGTGATTCTTTCATTCATTTTCTTGCTTCCCTTTGGTTGGATTGCCAGCCTAGCGTTTAAACGCCAAATTGATATTCTCATGACTAATATTATTTCACCGATTAGTTATGGGAATTTCATTAAATTGTTTGCATCGAAAGAATCTACATTTAGTAATGATATCTTAAATTCTTTATTTGTTGGTTTGAGCTCTACACTCATTGTGCTGATTGTATGCTCACTCGCGTCATTTACACTGACGAGATTAAAAATCGAAAAGTGGTTAGGAATGATTATTTTTGGTTGGGTGTTAGTGTTCCATATGATTCCACCCATTACATTCATCGGATCCTGGTTTGTTTTAGCAAACTCACTAGGTTTGTTTAATTCCTACAGTGCACTCATCATTGCTCACGCCACAATAAATTTACCATTAGGGCTTTTTATCATCACTAACTACATGAAAGAAATTCCTAATGAAATTCAAGAAGCTGCAGTAATTGATGGTGCATCCAATTATCAAACTTATTTTAAAATTTTTTTACCCTTGCTGATACCTGGTTTGTTCACAGCGGGAATAATTATTTTTCTGTTCAGCTGGAATGACTTCATGATATCGATCAATCTCTCTGCAAAAGCAACACAGACTGTCCCTGTGTCAGTAGCTACATATGCTCAACAGTACGAAGTAAGATACGGAGAAATGGCTGCAGGATCACTCGTTTCACTTGTTCCCGGGCTACTACTTACGATCTTCGCTAATCGTTATATTGTGAGAGGGATAACAGCGGGATCTGTGAAATAAATATGATTTTACCAATCCAAAGGATAGCTAATGAAACTTGTCTTCATCTTATTTGATTCACTTAATCGTCATCTTCTTTCTCCCTATGGTGGGCAAATTAACACCCCAAATTTTAAACGGCTTTCAGAGAAGTCTCAGACATTCAACAAACACTATGTTGGAAGTTTACCTTGTATGCCAGCTCGCCGAGATATGCATACTGGACGGCTAAGCTTCTTACACAGAAGTTGGGGCCCATTGGAGCCCTTTGATAACTCCTTTCCTGAAATTCTTTTTAAAAATAACGTCTATAGCCATCTAGTAAGCGATCATTATCACTACTGGGAAGATGGTGGCCTTACCTATCATAATCGCTATGACAGTTATGAATTCATTAGGGGCCAGGAGGGTGATGCATGGAAGGCAATGGTACAGCCACCTTGGGAACGCCTGAAAAAGAAATATGACTCCAACCAATTATCCACGGAGAATAGGAATTACTTCAGAAACAATATCATCAATAGAGAGTATTTACTGACGGATGAAGACTACCCATGTGTTCAATGCTTTAATCATGGAATTGAATTTCTAGAAAACAATCATGAAGCAGACAACTGGCTACTGCAGATTGAAACATTCGACCCACATGAACCCTTCACCGCCCCAATGCGTTTTCGGAATAATTACAAAACCAATTGGAAAGGGGGAATCAGGGATTGGCCAAAATATGGGAGAGTTGAGGAACTCGAAGACGAATACAACGAGCTAAGATCAAATTATTTTGCACTCCTTGAATTATGTGATGAGCAACTTGGTCGTGTTTTAGATTATTTTGATCAAAATGATCTTTGGGCTGACACGGGCTTAGTGGTTACTACAGATCATGGATTTTTACTGGGTGAGCACGATTTCTGGGCTAAAAACAGAATGAATATGTACCAGGAAATCGTCAACATTCCTTTCTTCCTCTACCATCCAAATCAAAATCAATCACAAGAGTGTAATTCACTGACCCAGACGATTGATATCTGTCCTACGATTTTGGACTTTTTTGGGATTGATCCTCCATTAGAATGCCAGGGTCAATCTTTACTTAGAGTTAATACTGCTGAGTTCAATCATCGAGAAGCTCTGATTTATGGATATTTTGGTGGCGCTGTGAATGTAACTAATGGTGAGTATACCTACCACAGATATCCATTTGACTTGATGCAACAGGAAATTTATCAATATACCCTAATGCCAACTCATATTCGTCAACATTTTTCAGTTGGTGAATTACAGCATGCAATGTTGAACGAGCCATTTGACTTCTCCAAAGGAGTACCCCTACTGAAAGTTCCTGTAGTTCAGCGTTCCCCAATACATCAGTATTATGGTCCTGGCTGTATGATAGAGAATGAAACAAGACTTTATAATATTATTGATGATCCAAAACAGCAGACAATGATCAAGGATTCTAAAGCAGAATCAATGATGACTGAGTATATTTCTCAATTGATGAAATGGAACCAAGCACCGCCGGAAGCCTTTACTAGACTACAGATCTGAATCTCTTAGTTGTTCGGCAGAAGAGACTATATTTTCGTAGAGGTGAGCGACACTACGATTTGTTAATGTTGATTCTTTAAATAGAACTCCGGTTGTATAACTTATTAAAGGTTCAACCTTAACAGGATAAATTTCATGGCCCTGCAAAATCTTTTTCATCATTGAGGGTAGCCTGATGATGTATTCACCCTGAACAGTCAATTGAATACCTAAATAGATTGATGTGGTTTCCAAAGCATATACTGGATTTTGAATTTGATTTCTTATGCAAAATTCTTTGACACCATTATTGTCGTAAGTTTCGTTGCCCCATGAAATCCATTGATATTTTGTTAAGTCCTTAACTGGTTTTTCACTTTTGAAAATTGGATGAGACTTATAAGCGTAAACAATTTGTGAAAGTGGAAGCAATCCACGATAGCGTATGGGTTTTTGGAGTTTTTGATAATTAGGTTCTGCTCCTAACATAAGCGTAATTTCATCTTTGACTAATTCGTTCCACAGTGTTGTAACAGAGCCGTATCTTATGTTTATAAAGATGTGATTATTGTTTTTTTGGTATTCTGCAAGAATTTTTGGGAGTAATACAGTACTCCAAGCGTGGCCTGCTCCAATCGTAATTTGATTCCTATTTTTAATTTCTTTCAACCTTTTGATTTCAACTAGAGCCTGGCCTTCTTCTTCTAATAATTTTAACGCATGCTCATATAAAATTTCACCTTCTGCCGTTAAGTTCACTCCACGGATTGATCGTTCAAAAAGTTGAACACCAAGTTCATACTCTAGGTTTTGAAGTGTTTTACTGACGGATGGTTGTGAAACATTTAAACGTTGTGACGCACTGTTTATACTTTTGCTCTCAACAACAGCAATAAACTGCCTAATTTCTCTGGATAGCATTATTTCTGAGAATAAAAATTTATGAAAAACACTATTGTTTTTTTCACTGATCAGCAAAGAGGAGACACTCTCGGAGCTAATGGCAACCCATCAGGTTTGACTCCCAATCTAGATTATTACGGAGCCAAAGGGATCAATTTTCGAAATGCATTCACACCCCAACCTGTATGTGGTCCAGCTCGATCTGTGATGCAAACCGGAAAATTTGCCACGAAAACTGGTTGTTTCCGCAATAAAATTTCTCTAGATCCATCCGAATGGACAATCGCTAAAACTCTTGGAGCAAATGATATCCAAACAGCATATTTCGGAAAGTGGCATCTTGGTAATCCAGACTCATTTGGCAGTGTAATCAAACCAGAAAGAGGCGGCTATGACTTTTGGCTTGCTGCCAACCTCCTTGAGTTCGTTTCCAATTCCTATGACACACGCCTATACGATTCCAATAATGAAGAAGTTCGTTTACCCGGATACCGGGTTGATGCAGTTGTAGATGCCGCGATTCGTTATGTCTACGAGAATCAAAGCAAACCATTTTTTATCTTCATTTCCTTGCTTGAGCCACATCATCAAAATCATCTCGATAATTATCCAGCCCCTCATGGATATGAAGAAAGATATCGAAATTCATGGATTCCCTTGGATTTGCAAGCACTAGGTGGCTCTACCTACATGCATCTGCCTGGATATTATGGAATGATCAAACGGATTGATGAAGCATACGGTCGTTTGATTGATGCGCTAGCAAGTTTGAATCTGTTTGAATCCACCAACGTAATCTTCACTTCAGATCATGGCAACCAATTCAAGACTCGAAATGATGAATACAAGAGGACTCCCCATGATAGTGCTACTCACATTCCATTAGTTTGCACAGGCGGAGATTTTCTGATTTCTCGCACTGTCAGACAAATCGTCAGCTTAGTTGATATTGTTCCAACAATTCTAGACCTTCATCAATTAAATATTCCTGAAGATCTTCATGGTAAATCACTGCTGCCACTGTGCTACGAGGCACACCCAAGCTGGAATAATGCGGCCCTAATTCAAATCAGTGAAACTCAAATTGGCCGGGCGGTTCGGACAGAAAAGTGGCTCTATGGTGTAACCGGTAATGGAGATCCTTGGAATGACAGCGCGGCTAGCCTATATACAGGAACTTACCTGTATGATCTACAAGCAGATTCGGCCCAGTTGCACAATCTTATTAACTACCGCTCTCATATTCCAGTGCAGCAGGAGCTTAGATTATTGCTTAAAGAACTGATGATGCAGGCTGATGAAGCTGACTTTGAAATTGAGATCACGGATTCTGATCAAGAATACAACCAGCTGAAGTCAGAAAATACTTTCCCTTATTTTCCTGAATATCTGGTTGATTTTCGTTGAATAAATGCATTTGATTGTTGCCATTTTCTTTCTCCAAAATTCTTCCGAAGACCCTTGGAGGGTAACGAATCCCTTGATTTGATTCTTCTGGGAATTCAGTTACTCTCCTCTGGTATTCTTTCCAGCAGACTTCCAGCTACTCATCCAACCTTTTCGTATTTCATAGACAAATGGCGAATTCATTCCGCTTCTCCATTGACCGTGGAGGCACATTTACCGATGTGTATGCCGAGGTGCCTGGAGAACCTGGCTTCCGTGTGGTCAAGCTACTCTCTGAAGATCCAGCACACTACCCTGATGCACCCCGTGAAGGCATCCGTCGGATCCTGGAGGAAGTCACCGGTCATCCATATCCCAAGGAAGGTTTCGTGTCTTCCGATATCGACTGGATCCGAATGGGAACCACCGTTGCTACGAATGCCTTGCTTGAGCGAAAAGGTGCGAAGACGTTACTTGTGATCACGAAGGGCTTTGGTGATCTGCTGCAAATCGGCAATCAGAACCGACCACGCATCTTTGACCTGGAGATCCGTAAGCCCGAGTTGCTTTATCAGCAGGTGCTGGAGGTCAATGAGCGGGTTCGAATCCGCAGAGCGGATGATTCACTGCCTGGTGTTGTGGGTACCACTGGTGAAGAGTTCCTGGTTCTTGAAAAACCGAACCTGGAACAGGTTCGCAACTCCTTACAAGAAGCTAAACAAGCGGGTGTTGAAGCCGTAGCGGTAGTCTTTCTACATGCCTATGCGTTCCCACAGCATGAACAGCAAGTTGGAGCGCTGGCCCGAAAAATTGGCTTTGCGCAGGTTTCGCTCTCTCACGAAGTGATGCCGATGGTCAAGATGGTGGCACGTGGTGACACGACGATGGTAGCTGCGTATCTGACCCCACACATTCGCCAATACCTCGATAGCTTCCGCTCGGGTTTTTCAGATGGACTGGAACAAAGCAACCTGTTCTTCATGCAGTCCGATGGGGGTCTCACTGCGGCAGACCGCTTTCAAGGCAGCAATGCGATTCTCTCCGGTCCAGCTGGAGGAGTAGTCGGCTATGCGCTGACCACAGACCTTGGCAAGCCCGTGATTGGCTTCGACATGGGAGGCACCTCCACGGATGTTTCGCGTTACGGTGGAGATTGGGAACATACCCATGAGAGCGAAACGGCTGGAGTCCGTATCCAGGCTCCCCAGTTGGATATTCGCACTGTCGCTGCGGGTGGTGGTTCCCGCCTGTTTTTTCGCCAAGGACGCTTTGAGGTTGGCCCTGAATCAGCAGGAGCCCATCCGGGTCCAGTCTGTTATCGCAAGCAGGGACACTTGGCGGTTACGGACGCCAATCTTGTGTTAGGTCGACTCCACCCGGACTACTTTCCACAGATCTTTGGTCCCCAGGAAAACGAGTCCCTCGATCTGACTGGAGCACGAACTGCGTTACAATCCTTGACCGATCAGATTAACGATAAAGCTGTATCCACTGGGCAGCCGAGTCGGACTGTTGAAGAGGTTGCTTTGGGATTCTTGCGGGTCGCAAATGAGACGATGATTCGACCGATACGTGAGGTTTCTGTACAGCGTGGGTTTGATATCCAAGAACATGTGCTGGCCTGTTTTGGGGGGGCTGGAGGACAACATGCCTGTGCCTTGGCAAGAGATTTGGGGATTTCCCTTGTCTTCGTCCATCGCTTCGCGGGCATTCTCTCCGCCTATGGAATCGGGCTTGCGGATCTGACCACGGAACGCCAGGAACCAGCAGCTGAAGTCCTAGCTCAGATTGGAGACCTTTCTCCCACCCTGCCCAGCAACCTAGCCGAACGTTTGACCGAACTGGCAGCTCAGGCAGCTGCAGAACTTCAGGAACAAGGAGCTTCTTCCTCGACCTTGCAGGTGCAGCGCTTTCTGAATCTGCGCTATCGGGGAACCGACACTCATCTGATGATTCGGGAACCGGAGAATGGCAACTACGCCCAGAGTTTTCGTCAAACCTATCTCCGTGAATACGGCTTTGAACTGGAGCGCGAAATCTTGGTGGATGACTTGCGTGTACGTGTTGTCTCCCCTTCTCCAAGTTTGCAGAAGTTCAAGGTTCCTCCAGCCGAGGGACCAGCTGAGCCGATTGATCAAACCCGCTGCTACTTTGAGAACGGATGGCATCAAACCCTGGTCTTTCGCTGCGAATTACTGAAAGCTGGGCATCAGATTGCCGGACCAGCGTTGCTGCTGCAGGATACCTCGACGATCGTGATCGAGCCAGATTGCCGAGCAGAAATCAGCGAATACGGTGATGTGCTAATCCATGTCGAGGCCCGTACTCATCGAGAAATTGGAATTACTCGGGACCCGATCCAGTTGTCAATTTTCGGCAACCTGTTCATGTCGATCGCGGAACAGATGGGCCGGACGCTGCAGCGCACTTCGATCTCGACCAACATCAAGGAGCGTCTGGACTTCTCCTGCGCAATCTTTGATCCCACCGGTGGCCTGGTGGCCAATGCCCCTCACTTGCCGGTTCACTTGGGTGCTATGAGTGAAGCTGTACGGCAGCAGGTGCGGATCCAGGGAGAAAACCTGCGTCCAGGGGATGTACTGGTGACTAACCATCCACAGGCTGGAGGCAGCCATCTTCCCGACATCACCGTGATCACTCCTTGTTGGCAGGATGGGGAACCTCTCTTTTATGTGGCGAGTCGTGGACATCATGCTGACATAGGGGGAATCACTCCCGGTTCGATGCCTCCTTTCTCTCGTACGCTTGCTGAAGAAGGGGCCTGTTTGAAGAGTTTCAAGCTCGTCGAAAATGGGATTTTCAACGAAGCAGGGATTACGGAGTTGCTGGAGGCCCCGGCTCACATTCCCAGACTCCCTGGAGAATTGCCGATTGCCGGAACGCGGCTGCTGGCGGACAACATTTCAGACCTCAAGGCCCAGGTAGCTGCCAACCAGCGCGGTATTGACCTGCTTCAGGAGATGGTCGAACACTGGTCGCTGGAAGTTGTGCAGGCCTACATGCAACACATTCAGGACAATGCGGAAGAGTCCGTCCGGCTGATGCTGCAGCAACTCTCAGTTCGGGAAAAATTGCCAGAAGTTGGGACCATTCACTCAGTGGACTATCTGGACGACGGCTCACCGATTCACCTTGCCTTGACCATTGATCGTCGTGACGGCAGTGCCTGTTTCGATTTTGCAGGAACCGGTACGGAACTCTGGGGTAATCTCAACGCACCCAAGGCTGTCACTTACTCGGCAGTGCTTTATGCTTTGCGAAGCCTGATTCGTCAGGACATGCCGCTTAATCAGGGTTGTCTGAATTCCATCGAAATTCGCATCCCCGACGGTTCTCTGCTTTCTCCATCCGAAGAAGCCGCTGTGGTCGGAGGCAATGTGCTCACCTCACAGCGCATCACCGATGTAATTCTCAAGGCCTTCGGAGCATGTGCCGCTTCCCAGGGCTGCATGAACAATCTGACCTTCGGTAACGACCGTTTCGGCTACTACGAGACAATTGGTGGCGGTGCCGGCGCTGGCCCAAGCTGGCATGGTCAGTCCGGGGTGCACACCCACATGACCAACACTCGCATCACCGATCCGGAAATCCTGGAAAGACGCTTTCCGGTGTTGTTGCGAGAGTTCTCAATCAGGAAGGGATCTGGTGGAAAAGGTGAATTTAACGGAGGGGATGGCTTGGTGCGAGAACTGGAATTTTTGGAAAAGCTACAGGTTGCGATTCTCTCTGAACGCAGGAGCCACGCGCCCTACGGCATGGCTGGAGGTGAAGACGGGCAGTGCGGTCGAAACCTCTTTCTACGTAAGAACGGTCCGGTGCTCAATCTTGGAGGTAAGAACGAAATACAAGCTCAACCACAGGACCGTTTCCGGATTGAAACCCCCGGAGGTGGGGGGTGGGGTCAGGTGAAAGACTCATGAAGCCGAATCCGAGCATTGTGCAAATAGAGTCTTCAGACTAAAAGCATTCAGTAGAATTTATTGGTCCGCAACGGCTGATTTCTCACAAAGATCCAATAATTCCTGGATCTCGGCACCACGGGCAAAATCGGGTTGGTCGTTCACGCCACTCTGGATGCTTTGAATGAAGCGCTGGTACATGTTCGGTACGCTGCCACATTCCAGTACCTCCCACTTGGCTTTGTCGATATTTGGACCCACACACCATTCCAAGGTCGTCATTGACTTGTCCAGATCGATGCGCAGGGAGCCTTCGCTACCGAAGACGCGCAGCGCCACGGTGTTGTCATGCCCGGTCGCCCAACGTGAAGAATGGACGGTCCCCAGAGCGCCGTTGGCGTAGCGAACACTGATCACAAAGGAGTCATTGGCATCCAGAGTATACTCTCCCATTTGTGTGTCTTTGACATTTGGGAAGGTCTGGAGCGTACAGTGAAGGCTTGACAAGGGACCGATCGGATAAGTCGCAAAGTCAAGAATGTGGACACCGATGTCTCCCAAAGTACCTTTGCTTCCATGTTGAGTGGAGAGCCTCCAGAGCCACTTGTTCTCCTTCTTCCAATCCCCCCAGGCCTTGCTGACCAGCCAGCTTTGCAGATAGCTCGCTTCCACATGCATGATGTGACCTAGTTTGCCAGCCTGAATCAATTCATGCGCCTTGTGAATCGCTGAGGCATTGCGATAGCTGAAGTTGACCATGTTGATCACTCCAGCCTGCTGCGCTGTCTCAGCCATCTTCAGGGCATCGGTATGATTCTCAGCAAGGGGTTTTTCACAGAGAACATGTTTGCCAGAGGTCAGTAGTGGAAGTGTGGTTGCACAGTGGAAACGATCCGGAGTGACGTTGGCCACCGCATCAAATTCGGCAAAGGCCAACAACCCTTCAAGGCTGCTGAAGGCCTGCGGAATGTTGTTCTTCTTCGCAAACTTCTGAGCAACAGGCAAATGAATGTCTGCACAGGCGACAAGCTCAACACCTTCGATTTTCTGAAATTCTTCGGCATGGCGCTGTGCCATCCCACCCGTGCCAAGTATCGCTAAGCGAATCATCGTAATCCTTCGCTACCAGGTTCATGGAGTTTCGGCCCTCTCTCCTGGATATCTTCGACCGGAGGAGTTGCCTTGCGAGTATAGTTATCCAGCCAGAGTCCTGGAACAGGACAAGCCCACTTGACTGCGTTTTTCAGGACCAGTTGGATTTCAGGCTGATGATAGATGGGATAGGTTTCATGTCCTGGGCTAAAGTAGAAGATTTTTCCATTGCCTCGTAGGTAGGTCAGGCCTGAACGGAAGACTTCACCTCCTTGATACCAGCTGCTAAAGATCATCTCGTGGGGGGTTGGCACCTGGAAAGGTTCACCGTACATTTCTGTCTGAGGAACTTCAAAATAGCGTCCTAATCCTTGTGCAATGGGGTGTCCTGGATTACAGACCCAAACCCGTTCCATTTCTCCAGCTTCCCGCCAGATCAAAGAGCAGGTTGTTCCCAGCAGTCGCCTGAAGATCTTGGAATAATGCCCAGAGTGCAGCACCAATAAGCCCATTCCTTCGAGTACCTGAGCCTGAACACGATCAACGATCTGATCTTCCACCTTGCTGTGAGCCGCATGTCCCCACCAGGTGAGCACATCGGTCTGTTGCAGTACTTCTTCAGTCAAACCATGTTCGGGTTCCTGCAGTGTGGCCGTTCGAGCCTGAATTTCTGGGTCTTCATTGAGCGCATCGGCAATGCAGTTGTGCATGCCCATGGGGTAGACTTCCTGGACGACCTTGCTGGTTTGTTCATGAACATTTTCACCCCAGACAGTAACGCGAATCGACATGCTGCTCCGCTAGATTATAAATGTGACGATTGAGGAAAAAAGTTAACGCCTACCCTCACCTGAGTTACAACGAGTGTAAAGTGAAAAAACAGAGAAAATCTACTTAAGACGCCGTAGTTGTTGAAAAAAATCTGCCCTTGATTGTTTTTTTTGCAGCGCCTTCTGAGCAGCATCGATTTTGCCTCTTGGAGCTACTGGAAATAGGGAAGGATCGATATCATTGAGAAATCGTGACATGGTTTGCAAAACCTCTTCTCGATAGCGCTTGCGTCGACGAGCCATTGAGAGGGTTAGCTCTTCTCGAGCTCTTGTAATGCCTACATAACAGAGTCGTCGTTCCTCTTCTTCACCGCTTTCATCAAGGCTTCGTTGGTTGGGGAAGACACCCTCTGCCATTCCCACTAGAAACACATAGGGGAACTCAAGGCCTTTGGCGCTATGGAGCGTCATCAGGGTTACTTGGTTGCTGGCCGACTCTTCTTCCCGGTCATTCTGGGTAAACAGCATCACACGCTCTAGGTAGTCCCGCAGACGTTTTTCAGGGTTCTGCTCCACAAACCGATCCAATCCTCGCATCAATTCCAGCACAAAACCAACCCGCTTTTCTTTTGTCTTTGGATCGATTTTTTGTGTCTCCAGATCACGGATCAGCCCTACATCTGACAGCAATTCACGTAAGACTTCCCCAAGTGGTTCTTGCTGAAAAAGCTGGCGATAGCGCAAAATCATCTGTGCGAACGATTCCATGCTCATCGCAGCTTCAGTTGGAATTCTAGAGTGTTGCCGTGCCTGTTTGCAGATTTCAAAGAGTGGCTTTCGCAGCAATTGACAGTAGTAGTTGGCCTGAATCAGGGAGGTCTTGCCGATTCCTCGACGAGGATAATTGATGATCCGATGGAGGCTTACCTCATCAGAATGATTATGAATCACCTTCAGGTAGGCCAGGGCATCCTTGACTTCTTTGCGTTCATAAAAACTGGTGCCCCCAATCACTTGGTAAGGAATTCCGGAATCCCGCAAGGTTTCTTCAATCAGTCTGGACTGGAAATTGGAGCGGAAAAGGATCGCATAATCTGAGTGAGAGCGTCCGTGTCGTAGCACCTGAATTTTAATCCGACGGGCTACCAATTCTAACTCCTCAGCTTCGTCTTTGCCCTCGATCCATTCCAAGGGAACACCGGTTGGCTTTTGAGACCAGAGCTCCTTGGGCATTCTTTGTGGGTTTTGGGAAATGACCTGATTGGCAGCCTTCAGAATTGTTGGTGTAGAGCGGTAATTCTGCTCCAGGCGAATGATCTTGGCTTCCGGGAAGTCTCGTTCGAAATCAAGGATGTTGCGGATGTCAGCCCCACGCCATCCGTAGATCGACTGGTCGTCATCACCAACCACACAGAGATTGCGATGACGCTGGCACAGATGACACATCAGTTGGTACTGAACACGATTGGTGTCCTGATACTCATCGACCATCAGGTAGTGATATCGCTCCCGGATGGGTTCCATGGCCTCGGAGTGCTCCTCAAAGAGTTTCAGGGTCAGTAGCAATATGTCATCGAAGTCGATCGCGTTGCAGCCTTTGAGTACGCGTTGATATTCCGCAAAGACTTGTCCAACTTGGGTGCTTCTGGTTGATTCTCGCTGCTGAAGAAAATGATCTGGACCAAGTCCACGATTTTTTGCTTGTCCAATCTCGTAGTGAACCCCTTTGGCATCAATTAAACCGGAATCTTCCAAATCATGATCTTCAATAATTCCTTTGATCACAGACTGCTGATCTTGGGTGTCATAAATCACAAAGTTGGAACGATATCCCAGTTGATCAATGTGCTCTCGCAGCAGCTGAACCCCCAAGGAATGGAAGGTGCTCAACTGGACTCCCTTTTGCTGCCCTCTCAGTTCGTCTTTGAGCCGCTCCTGCATTTCACGAGCAGCTTTGTTGGTGAAAGTCACTGCCAAAATTTCTGCTGGTAGAACGTGCTCAACTTGGATCAACCAGGCGATGCGCTGAATGATCACTCTGGTTTTGCCACTTCCAGCACCGGCTAGCACTAGAATGGGGCCCTTGGTGGAGGTGACCGCTTGACGTTGCTGGGGGTTGAGATGAGAGAGGTCCATCAATGGGCAGGTGTTTCAGCAGAAGGGAGGGGCGTTCCCAAGAGAACATCACCCCGAATACTCTCCAGTTGAACTGGAATTAGTCGATTACGCTGAAGACTTTCGTGCTTGGTAGAGTTCAGTTGAACACGTAGGTAATTGTCCGTATAGCCGCCTTGGCGACCGTCCGGTTTGGTCTTTTCCAGCAAGACGCTACGACTAGTTCCAACAAAACGCTGCATGAAATCATGACGCAATCTTTTGCTGAGTTCACGCAGTCGAGCAGCCCGTGTTCGCTTTTCGTCTGGAGAAACCTTGGCTACTAACCTGGTCGCTGGCGTTCCAGCCCTCTCAGAGAAGGGGAAGACGTGCAAATAACCCATCGGCAGGTTCGCTAGCAAATTCAATGTTTCTGTAAACTCTGACTCACCTTCACCCGGAAATCCAACCATGACATCTGCTCCCACGCAAAGATCTGGGATTTTCTGGACGGCTTCTTCGACTTCACGGGCATAGTTGAGCGCGTTATAGCGGCGTTTCATCAACTCCAGAATCCGGTTGGAGCCAGATTGAACAGGCAGGTGGAGAAAAGGTACCAACTTATGGCTCTGATCTCCCATCCGTTCCAACAGACCAGGGTCAACAGTGGTTGGCTCAATTGAAGAAATCCTGATCCTTTGTAGGTCTTTCAGAGAATCAAGAAAATCGACAATATCCACCAAATTTTGTCCATGGAGATCATAGGTGCCAAGGTTCACTCCCGTTAGAACAATCTCCTGAATGCCAGAAGCTACCTGTTGCTCTGCTTCTGCACAGAGATTGTCAAACTCACGGTGTCGTGAACGTCCGCGAGCAAAGGGGATGATGCAGAAGGAACACATGAAGTCGCAGCCGTCCTGCACTTTGAGTTGACCACGTGTCGGACCAAGCTGTCTCTCTGCCTTTCCTTCCTCGGCAAGAGGGAATGGTAGCGAGAAAGGAAGACGTCGAATCTTGTCGTGCACAATCTGTGGGGATGTTTGTGCTTCATCCAACAGTGGTAGCCAGTTTGCTATTTGGTGTTTGGCTTCATTTCCAACCACAAGGCCGACACCAGGCAGATCTGCCATGGCTTCCGGTTCCATTTGGGCCTGGCAGCCGGTTACTGCAATCCGTGCTTGAGGCATACGCCGATGGAGCGATCGGATCAATTGGCGATTTTTCGAATCACTGGCTCCTGTGACTGTGCAGGTATTGACAATGCACAGATCTGCTTCAGCATTCTCGGGCACAATCTGGTAGCCATGTTGGCTCAACTGATGTCCTAGGCTCTCACTTTCTGAATGATTAAGCCGACAGCCCAAGGTATGCAGGGAAACTCTGGTCGTCACGAAGGAAGATTGCTAAGATATTGGACAGTAATTGTTTGCAGACTTTTGAAATAAACGAATAAAGGTATCACAGGAGGGGCAAGTTGCGATGAAAAATTCCCAGTCTTGGAAGGGTCTATTAATCATACTCGGTTGTTTTCTAGGATTTGCTTCCACAGCAGAGGCTGTCGGTGTGCGACTACAATTCCTGATTCCCACTGGAGGTTCTGCAAAGGTGAACGGTTTCAACGAGGAAGATCCGCAAACCAGTGGACTCGGACTCTCTCTTTTGTTGCCTGCAACAGAATCTTTACGGATTGTTGCGGGTTATAATTATTTTGCGGCAACTATCGAGGAATCTCAGGACAACGCAACTCTGAGTAGAAAAAACGATGGAGCTTTCTACGCTCATATTCTGGAAGCTGGTGTTGAATATACGGGTATCCAGCTATTCACAGATTACCAGTTGCTGCTAGGTTTAACGGCTCGAATTCCAATGAGTGCAGATGGTTCTGTGAAAACAACCGATACTGACAAAACAAACCCAACAGCGGATTCCACAAAACTGAAAAGCACAGAAGCGGTTGGAGGTGGTGTGTTTGCAAACATAGGAGTTAGCCGTGGCAGGTGGGATGTGGGGGTTTATTATCAGGGGACAAGCCTGGAATATGAGATTGAGGTTCCTCAACTGAGTGGTGAGACGGAGAAGGCCAACGTGATGTTGACGGAGTACGGACTCAGTGTGGGATATCGATTTTGAGGAGTGTTCTATACCAGTTCATTCCCTTTGGGATAAACTAGCAACTCGTTGTTGGTGCTCTACGCAGAACTCGTAGAGAATCGAGATTAATTCTGTAAGATCAATGGGTTTGCTGAGAAAGTACTGAGCCCCTGCGTTGATTAGGTCGATCAGGTAGTGGGGCTCGTCATGAGCAGAGATCACAATGATCATCTGATGCCGATCCTTCCGCCGAATGGCTTTCACCATTTCCACCCCATTGAGCTTTGGCATATTGATGTCAGTGATAATAATCTCGTACTTCCCAGGCTCGAACAGCTCCAGTCCTTCCTCACCATTTTGGGCCAGATCAATTTTTTCAAAGAAATTTCTCAGCAAATGTGCCGTTTCCTGTTGCAACGTCCGATCATCTTCCACATAGAGCAGGCTGACTCCCTTCGACACAGAGATCAGTTTCTCGATACTGTTCATCATTGAGGGGCAACCTTTTTCGGATAGTTAAGCAGAGATCCTGGCTGTTCGGCTGACAAGTTGAAATTTGTTGTTTGAGCCTCAGTCATCATGTTTTGCTCAGCATTTTCGGGCAATCGCTCATTGAGTTCCACTCGAAAACACGCTCCACCATCTTTATTTGCCACAGTCAACTTGCCACCAAGATGGTCTTCAATGATCATCCGGCTCATGTACAAACCCAAACCGGTGCCATTGAGTTTGTTTTTTGTTGAAAAATAAGGAAAAAAAATTTGATCAACCACGTCCTCCGGTATGCCTCCAGCGTTATCCTGCACTTCTAGTATTTGTCTATCCTGCTGAGCGTAGGTACGCAGGATAAGCTTCTTTTTATCTATTCCGCTTTCCTCCAACGCTTCCTCAGCATTTTTCAACAGGTTGATCAAAGCTTGCTGGACTTCATTCGGGAACAATTCCAACTGGGGTAGTTCACCAAACTCCTTGACCAGTTCGATGTCCTGTGTCTGTAGAGATAATCCGATGATTTCCACGGTACGTTGAACCAACTCGTTGAGTTGCACGAATGCACGTTGACGGTCTGGCCGAAAGAAATCCCGGAAATCATTGATCGTTCGAGAAAGAAAGGAGGTAGTATCTTGAATTTTTTTCAACTTCTCAAGTGTCCCCTCACTGGTGGCATTACCAAGCTGCTGTTCCAATTTAATAGAGGACGCGATCATGTTAATAGTGGCCAATGGTTGGCGCCACTGATGAGCAATCATCGCCAACATTTCTCCCATCGAAGCCATCTTGGTCGATTGGACAAGCTGTTGCTGCATCTGCTGTAGTTCTTCATAAGCCTGCTTCAACTCTTCGTGACTAGTCTGCAAGTCCGTCGCTGACTCTTGAATCAATTGAATTTGTAATAGGAGTTGGGTTTGAAGATGTTGGAAAGCGTTGACAAGCTGGTGGGACTCCCAAGTGTTTGCAGAAATGTCAGCTAACTCAAGATCTCGGAGTTGAGCTTCGAACTGCTGTAGAGAGTCACTGTCCCTCAGAGAATCTGTCTTCAGCAATGCTAGGCGGGTGGTTAATTGCTGAATCGGAGCGGCAACACGACGTGCTACCACCACAGAAATAATCAGCCCAAACAGTATTAGGAGTGCTTCAATAATCAGCAGTGATCGTTGGTTCTCTGCAACGGCCTTGTCCAGTGGTTGCTGAGATAAACCAATGTGCATTATCCCAACTGGTTCTCCCCAAAACACCAACTGACGACGAGCTTCAAACACAACTTCTCCAGCTTTTCCACGGACTTCCTCGTCAATAAAGGCATGAGTCAACAGAATCTGTTCCCTGAGCTTATAGTCACCAGTTTGAGTGACCGTCCTTTGTCTGGGAGCATCACGAGTGTCAAGAATCTTTGTCTGAGAGGGCTCCCACTCAATAACCTCAGGTTCATACTCCTCAATCAGATTATCGTCATAAGCAAAAAGAATTTCGTTCTCCATGTTGCGAACGAAGACATAAACCAACTCGGGTTGTGAATCGAGAAGAGTGAAATTGATCTCCAGTTGGGCCCAGTTGGAGGTGCCCACCCACTCTGTCGTCTTGGCGGCAAGTGATTCAGAGATCCAATAAATACGCTCAAAGTAAGCGCTGCGGAGGCCCTCAACCTGGCGTTTTTGACCAATGTACCAAGTCAGGGCATTTGAGAGGAGCAAGGCACTCCCCAAGGAGATGAGGAGCACCGTGCGGAGTCGGATTGGTTGAAAAAGCATGTAGTGAAAGGAGGTCAGCGTGTCTCAATTTTTTGTAGGAAAAACAAGAATTGAGGCAAACGACCTGCCAAATCAGGATGTTCTGCGACAGGAAAGACTACGCTGTAAGGTCCACCGTAGGCTGAAATGATTTTCTGATTGTCGAAGGATCGAAGAACAACGATGGGTTTGCTCAAATCTTCTTTCTTCAGAGTAACAGAGTTGCCCACGTACGGAGTAAGTACAACCTCATTGAAATTATCGGAAGTCAGAAAATCTCGTAGAAATGCTCCCTCTGTTTGTGTGTCTCGATCTGGGGCAGGTAGCGGCTTACGGTACCCTCTGGGAATTGGGGGGACGTAGTTCAGGAGTTCTCCGGGGAGGGCTGCAATCTCTTTAGCATCCAGCACTCTGGAGTTTCCACTTTCAACAACGGTTAACTCTGGGGTAAGGGAGGTTCCAAGAATTACCGTGTCGATGTACCAGTTGTATAGACCCTGATCACTGACCTGCTCATGCATCACCATAAATGGTCCACCTCGATTCTTTTTAATGCGCTTTCCGTCGCTGGAGAAAGCGATCATCACATTATCTTTTCGAATCTGCTCAATTGGTTCGTAGGTGACATAGACGTTGTTGGCAATGAAAGTGACCCCGTCAATGTTTTCATCGGCCTTTGTCAGTTCAATGATTTTCTCAATCGTGATTCCCTTAAATTCCTTCTGACCATCGTCTGGGAAGTTAGGATCCTGGGAGGTGTAGGTTGTGGCGTTGGCTTCCATCATTTCCTGATCCAGCACAAAAGCTTGCCCTGAGTCAGTACCAAGCTGTCCAATGATCTGAATTTGTGTTTGACGCGCCCAAAGGGTGCTATTCATCAGAATGCAGGTGAATGCGAACAACCCTAAAATGAATCCTACTCGTTTCATGTCGTCTCCAATCAGAGTTACCAAAGCTAGAGCCACTTAGGGCTTGAATGCGCTAATTGCTGCTTTGAATAAAACTTTAGTAACTTTTTTGATAGAAAAGAGCAAATTCGATGTTTGAAACCAAGTGGAGGAGGGGTGGAAAGCAGAAGCTGTCCGAAGAGGAAAATAGACGTGATCAGCTTGATTGAATGACCACGTCGATAGTAGTACTAATCGCCAGACTGAAGCACCCAGTTTTGTGGGTGACCACAAAGGTTGTAGTCAGCTCTGGAAAACCAACCGAGGCAGCTCCAAGATAAAAATTGGGCAATGCGGGCGCTATCCCAAGCACCTGGCAGCCCAGAAGGTTCGGTGCGCAAGAACTCAAGGCGTTGATTGACTGGTAAAGATGGTGAGAGCAATTTTTCCAAACGGTCCATTTCTATCTGTCCATCGCGAGACCATTTCATTTGACTTCTCAATGCTGCTTCGAGCGCAGATTCTGAAACTCCATTGGCTGTAGCGTATCTATCAGCTTCAGTTGAACCTGTTTTACTAAGATTTGGTAAAATAACTTGACCAAGGCACATCCATACAACAAAAGCCATGCTTGTTAGGAACAGGCCCCGGACTGTCTCGACACCAGCACCTGAGAAGAGACTAGCTGAATAGAAGCCATACAAATTCCACAATATTGCGACCATAATACCTCGGTGTCTGCTGTGAGTTCGAAGTGCTCCGATTCGCCGTAAGACTTGCGCCTTCAACTCATCCTCGGACATTTCTAACCAACGTGAAGGTATAATAGTCTTTTCCATCCAAGGTAGTCCGGTGATACCTCCAGCAAAAGCAGGGTCTTCTTCTTTCACTACTTCTGTTCTTCTACTCAATAACTCCCCTATCCTTCTTCGGAAGTTTTCTCGGTCTTCACCATAAATCTTGTAGCCAGCTACGATCCGGGCCAAGGGATTCTGCAACAGTAGCATCAAAGCAGACGTGCTTATTAAAAGCGCCATCACTCCCAAAATTCCATAGTGTTTACCAATTTCCATTATCAGCAGACCAGATATCCACAGGATAGCGGCGTGTAACATGATACCACGACTTAATCTCTTCCAAAATTTAGGGAAACTTTCTTTCTTGTATTTCGTTAATTTTGGAATTACGAAGCCACCCAATATATCGAGCGGAAGCATAATGCAAATGTAAGCCAATACAATCAATGTCCACCACTGAATTTCCACGAACAGAGACAATGGTTCTGCTGGAAAAAGTTTTGATGGCCATTCATTGAACAGTCCCAAACATGCTATCAAAGTCCACAGAGCTAAATTGAATAATCCTAACCAAGCTTTTGAAATTGTATATTGCATTTAAAAATCTATTGCTGAGAATCGTAGGATTAAAAATCCTACGATTTAACTTGTGAACAAAGATCAAGACTAAGTCGATAGATTAGTCTTGATCATCAAGTGTTCGATTATGCTTTTGCAGTAGCCTTTGCTGAGACTGGCGCACTATCTAGCATAGTTTTCTCACGTGCAATGAAGTAGACCATCACTCCGTAGACACATTTGCTAACGATATCAGCAATAGTATACCCGACCTGTACACCTATTTCAGCTTCTGCAGTTCCGCCTGCAAGATTGAAAATGTAGGCAACGGGGTAGAACAGCCATGAAATCATTAAGAGCATTCGGGTCTGCTCGATTAATTCCTTCACTTTACCGTCCTCTTCTGCAATTTCAGCTGCCAACTCTTTCCAAAGCACTCTGAGAATGTACACAAATGGTATCATCGCAAGTACGAAGAAAAGCGCTTGTGTTCCGGTATTGTCTGACACCTCGCCTGGGTAACCCAAAGCGATCATGAGTACAGAAGCAATAACCAATCTGGTTAAGACATCCTGCATTCTTTCACGAGTCAATGACAGAAGAACAATCAGTTCTACTAACAACAGTGGTACTGTCAACAACCAGTCCACGTAACGGTAGGCGTCGTTAAACGGTACTCCTGTTGCCACATACATTCCGCTTTCACTTATCGCGTATGCGTCGTCCCAACTTTGGAAAATTCGGAAGTAGTGATAGCCCGCGATGAGTACCACCAGACTCGAACAGACGATGGCCGGCTTGTATTTGACAGCGATGTTCTCTTTAGCAAGAACGAAAAATGCGAAAGTGCCGAACATTGCCGCGATTGTCAGAGACAACATGTTATAGATCAGCGAAAACTGATCTGCACTCAACTCTGGCATATATTCTCCTTCGATAGGAATTAGAATCAGATAAGAAAGCAAAGAGCCTTCTGACCACATTAGAAAATCGACCTAACCAATGGGTTCCTTTGGTTTGTCGATCTGCTCTCATCTTTTGACAAGAGCGAGAGCACCATTGACAAAAAGCAGACCAATTATGAAAAATTTTGTTGAAAAAATAACCAAAAAAATAATTTATCATTAATATGATAAAAATAATTTTTTTTTAATTTTTAATGATAAATTTAAATCAAATTATATTATCGACCCAAATTTATCATTTTTTTCTAATGATGGATTTATAATAAATATTTGATTAATTAAATTATTACAATCCTTACTAGTAATGTAAATAGTAATTTCTAATTTCATGAGAAATCTTTTGTCGAACTCTTCTGTTTTTTCTCACGTAAATTTAAAATTAATTTTTAAATAATAGTATCAATAATTTATCTATTAATTTTACTAAGCACACTCATTGCAAAAGATGAATCCTTCATTCAAACCGCATGTGGAGGTTCCATGGAAATGAGTTCAAATGCTATTTATGATAATCCATTCAGGGTATTGGGAGAACGATATTTTTCTCTACATTTGAACCACACCAAACAAATGGAGAAACAATTCATTTCGGAAAGTAAATGTTTGAACTCTCTGGATTGGGCATCGCAAAAAATTAAAATTGTACCCGAAGAAATGAAATCTTTTTTGCGGCAAAACGGAGTACTGAAAGATAGTGCTGACTACCATTTAATGACAGAAGGAAAACTCTTTAGAGCGCAGTTGGCCTTGGCAGCAGCGCACCTTCATCGTTTAGATGAAAAGACTGCACTACAGTTAGCCTGTGTAACAGAATTTATTCATAACGCATCGCTTGTCCATGACGATATTCAGGATCAGGACGAAACACGAAGAAACTGCGCAACGGTTTGGAAGCAATATGGATCAAACAATGCGCTTCTTCTAGGTGATTTGCTGCTGAGCAAAGCGTACGAAATGCTCGGCATCCTAGGTATGCAGCACTACCGTGGTCCAAGATTGATCGGTCTACTCGGTGAGAAGATCGCACTGCTGATTCAAGGACAGTCAGATGAGTTGGAGCACCAAAGTGATTTGACCCTGCCTCTACAAACTTATGAACACATTGCACTCTGCAAAACAGGGGCTCTGCTTTCCTTCCCCGTGGAGGCCGCCCTAATTCTGTCAGGTGTTCAAGAGAGGGAATGTGGTCGAGTGAATCAAATTTTTGGTCGATTTGGAGTGGCTTACCAGATTCATGACGACATCATTGATTTGTGTGCTTCAAACAAAGGTCGCGATTTCCCGGGTTCAGATCTGAGGGAAGGTCGGGTCAGCGCAGTAATTCTACAATTTTGGCAGCAATCCTCGCCAAAGATGAGGGAGCAATTCGAAATTTTCTTTAAGGATGAAAAATGTCGTCGTGATCCTGAGCAATTAGCCTACTGGGTCAACTCTCTGGTCAACACACAGGTTCTGGAAGCAAGCTTTCAATACCTTACGGAGACGCTTGCAAACTGCCGCCAAGAAGCTGCTGAGCTACCAGATCCCCTGAGTTCATTCATGTTGTTAGTCATCTCTCAGTTGGAAAAGCGCTTTCAGCCAGAATTAGAGCTGTTGGCATGACAGGCTCGCCCACAGCCTTGGTAATCGGCTCCGGTTTTGGAGGTCTGGCTGCAGCCCTTCGTCTGAAAACCAAGGGGTATGAGGTCACAATTGTTGAACGTCAGCCAGATCTTGGCGGAAGAGCACGGGTCTTCCGTAGAAATGGTTTTGTCTATGATGCCGGACCAACTGTTGTAACAGCACCGTTTCTACTTGATGAACTCTTTAAACTCTTCAACCGGAACCCAGAAGATTACCTAAAGATTGTTCCAGTAGAACCTTGGTACCGCTTCCGATTCAATGATGGAGAAACTTTCGATTATGGAGGTACTGTTGAAGGTACTCTGGATGAAATCGAGAGGCTCTCACCAGAGGATCGTGATGGATATTTGAATCTTGTCCAGGAATCACGGCGAATCTTTGAAAAAGGTTTTAGCGAATTAGCTCATATCCCATTCCATCGATGGGGCACAATGCTCCGTCAGGTTCCTGCGCTACTAAAACTCCGCAGTTACCGTTCAGTCTATCAGATGGTTTCAGCCCACCTGAAAGACGAACGTCTCCGCCAGGCTTTCAGTATTCAGCCCCTCCTCGTGGGTGGAAATCCCTTTACTACGACCTCGATTTATTCGCTGATCCACTATCTTGAACGCAAATGGGGTGTGCACTTTGCCATGGGCGGTACAGGCGCCATTGTTGCTGGACTCGAGAAATTACTTCGAGAAGAAGGGGTTCAAATAAAAACCAATGCTACTGTCACCAAGATCGTCACCCAACAGCGACGGGTAACCGGAGTAGAATTGGGAAACAGTGGTGAAGTGCTACCAGCGGATTTGGTAGTCTGTAATGCAGACCCTCCATTTGTCTACGAACATCTGCTTGATTTTCCCCAGCGCAAGCGTTGGTCAAATTGGCGTCTTCGTCAGTTGCGCTACTCGATGGGGCTCTTCGTTCTTTATTTTGGGACAACTCGCCAATACCCAGGAGTAGCTCATCACACAATCACGATGGGACCTCGCTATAAGGAACTGCTAAGCGATATCTTTCATAAAAAGCATCTTGCTGAAGACATGAGCTTGTACCTGCACCGTCCAACAGCAACAGATCCAACGATGGCTCCGGCTGGTTGTGATACTTTTTATGTGCTCTCCCCTGTCCCAAACAACCTCAGCGGAATCAACTGGGAGGAAGTAGGGCCACGTTATCGTGATGCCGTTGTCAGAGAATTGGAGCGTACTCTTCTGCCTGGCTTGAGTGAGTGCATCACAGAGGATTTTTTTGTGACTCCTAATTACTTTGAGCAGGAACTCCTGACCCGCCATGGTACTGGATTTTCAATCCAGCCACTGTTTACCCAATCTGCTAATTTCCGTTTTCACAATAAGTCAGAAGAAGTGGATGGCCTCTACTTTGTTGGAGCTGGAACTCACCCTGGGGCAGGGATGCCAGGAGTATTGAGTTCTGCGAAAGTTTTGGATCAACTGATTCCTTCAGTCTCCAACAACACGACTCCGCACAGAGCTCTGAAAAAGACATCGTCCTCTCGCACAAAATCTGAGACGCAAACTCATGCAGCGGTATTGGCCTATCATGGAAAAAGCTTTCATTGGGCCGGTCGACTTTTGCCACAATCACAGTTTAATGACGCCTCCTTACTATATGCTTTTTGTCGGCATGTAGACGATTTGGCCGACGAAGCAAGTGATCCCAGAGAAGCTAAAATTCGACTGGATCAATTGCGTCAGGACCTCTGGAGTGAAAAGCCCAAACAGCCTTTGAACCAAGCGTTTCGTCAACTGATGGCAGATCAACAGTTGGAACAGTGTTGGGTAGAAGACTTGATTGAAGGTGTACTTTCCGACCTAGGGGAGGTCTGTCTACAAACGCAGGAAGAACTCATCTGCTACGCCTATCGAGTTGCCGGAACAGTTGGTTTAATGATGGCCCAGGTTTTGGGCTGCCGTGATACCCATGCATTAGCATTTGCGACTGACCTAGGCATTGCCATGCAGTTGACCAATATTGCCCGTGATGTCCATGAGGATGCCCAACGTGGTCGCCTCTACATACCTCAGCAATGGCTTGGAGAAAATCCAGTCTCCGCTGTGCAGCTAGTTGAGGGGAATCAAGAAGCCCGTCAAGTAGCTGAAACAGCTGTGGAACGCTTGCTCGATCTCGCAGAGTTGTATTATCGCAGTGGGTACCAAGGTATGCGCTACTTGCCCATGCGAGTGCGCTTGGGAATCCTCACAGCACGGGCACTTTATCGTGCAATCGGGGATGAAATTTACCCTGAGCCTAGGATTATTTGGGAGAGGCGAGCCCGTGTTTCTATGTCTCGTAAGTGTAGGTTGACAATCACAAGTTTGTTTAAATTTCTTTTCGATACCCAAACCTGGCCAGTAGGAAAACCTCAGCAACACGAACCACAATTGCACCAGCACCTGAATTGTGTACGGGTTAGCTAAAATGCAGGTCTGGGACGCCATCGTACTTGGAGCTGGTTGTGCTGGACTGACTCTGGTTAATGAGCTGATTGCTCGTGGTGAAGGCCAACTCAGGATTTTGTTGTTGGAAGAAAGAAACGAGTACACAAATGATCGTACTTGGTGCTTCTGGAATACGCTCAATCACCGTTTTCAAAATGCAGTTTCTTACCGATGGTCGGGCTGGAATGTTCATTATGCAGGAGAAGTCGCTCACTGCCGAGGTGCTTACCAGTATCAGTATTTGCGAGCAGAACACTTTTACAAGTTGGCCCTAGCTCCAGTCTGTTCTTCCTCAAAAACAACTCTGAAACTGGGAGAGCAAGTTCAGGCTGTTCAGGAAGGGGAAGACCTTGTTCATATTCAAACCCATCAAGGTTCTTATGTGGGTCGGTATGTCATCGATACTCGGCCCATCGATCAACAGAATCGAAATGCAAAGCATCCCGATGTCCATTGGCTACAGCATTTTCTGGGCTGGAAAGTAAAAACAGAGCACGCTTGTTTTCAAAGTCAGCAAGTCACTCTGATGGACTTTGAAGCAGAGGAAGATGCTGCGGAAGTTTTTGGAGTTGGTGGCAAAGAAACAGACGGTGCTCTGCCAGGTATTCCGTTTATCTATGTCCTGCCTTTCTCATCCACCGAAGCATTGGTTGAGAGTACTTGGTTTGGGCCAAAGGTGTTGGCAAAGAGTGTCTATCGAGAGCAGTTACAGAGGTATCTACAAAAAAAAGGAGCGGGGAACTACGAAATCATCGAACAGGAATACGGTGTGCTGCCAATGTCCACGCTTCCAACGACCACACAGCCAAAAAGAAGAATTAGGCAGCTTGGTCTGGCTGGTGGTGCGGCTCGCCCCAGCACTGGCTATGCGTTCTTGGCAATTCAGCGTCAGGCACAACGGCTTGCGGATCAACTGCTAAAGGGAGAGTGGGATCACTTCCCAGATTATTACAGTACACAATCTCGATTGTTGGATGCCACTTTTCTCAGGGTTCTTCAGGAAAATCCAAAACGAGGTCCTGAATTGTTTTGGCGTTTGTTTCGATATGCAAACCCGGATGCGCTAGTGCGCTTCCTGGCTGATACTGCATCACTGAAAGATCTGTGGGAGGTAACTACTTGTTTGCCCTCTGGAATCTTTCTCAAGCAAAGTCTTTTTCCAACCTTTTTGCAGAAAAAAGAAATGGTAACTACCCAGATTCAGGGGGTCTAGTCAGTGCCCAATATCCAACTGAGTGGGGGACAACAACGACTTTTCCTGTTACTTGGTGGACTGTTCCTATTGGCAGGTATGAAGGAGTGGTTTGCTTGGCAAGAATGGCACTGGGGTTTTCTGTTTCTATTGATTTCTCTGCTAGGCTTGCCACACGGCGCTTTGGATCATCAAGTTGGCCGTTCTTGGCTTGAACCAATGCAAGGGCGAATTTGGCCATTTAGTTTCGGATTTTTTTATCTGGGCCTGCTTGGGCTAGTTCTCGTCTGCTGGATCCAGTGGCCAGCAATGTTGCTCTCTCTTTTCCTATTGTTGTCCGTTCTCCACTTTGGGCAAGAAGACACTGCGGCATTGGATCTGGGAGAAAGGCTCTACTGGACACATGTTGCGTTTCGGGGCCTTTTACCACTCTGCGCTCCAGCATTTTTTGCAACTGAAACAACGGGGCAACTGCTTGCTCCCCTGTTGCTTCAACCTGAGCTGGCCGAGCATGCTCAAGGCATCGCAATTTTTGGAGCCACACTCTTTGCGCCTCTGTGTCTCCTTGGAGTCCTGATTTATGCTCGCTGGTTGCAGATTGGTGGACCATTAGGCAAAATCATTGAACAAATCACAGAATCTATCCTGATCATACTCTGCTTCGTTCTGCTATCTCCCTTGGAAGGCTTTGTTCTCTACTTTTGCCTTCATCATTCCTTACGGCACAGCCAAGAGATGGCACAGTGGCTTTTTCCGAATGAATCAAAGCCACTCCGTCAATTTTGGAAGCAGACTCGGCCTCTAAGTTTGGCTGCAATGGTCATGGCTCTGTTTGCCTGGATTTGGCTACCCAACCGTGCTCTGGAGTGGGGTGGCTTGCAGGTGATATTCATTGGTCTTGCGGCTCTGACCCTTCCACATGTGGTTTTGCATTGGTTAGTTTTCGACCTCCGGCGACCTCTGCCGGTCTTTTCGACTCCTGAGCGAGAATTCTCATGGAATCACATCTCCCGTTGAAAGTGTTGCTGGCTGCGCCTCGGAGTTTCTGTGCTGGAGTAACCCGAGCCATCCAGATCGTTGAAGCCTGTCTGGAACGCTATGGGGCCCCTGTCTATGTGCGCCATGCGATTGTCCACAATGAGCACGTTCTGAGAGAGATGGAAGCCAAAGGAGTGATCTTTGTTGAGGAATTATCAGAGGTTCCAGATGGTGTGCCAGTTGTGTTTTCTGCTCACGGCGCTCCTCCATCTGTTGTCAATGCAGCTAAAGAACGGGAACTTCCTACGATTGATGCCACCTGTCCCTTAGTGGCCAGAGTCCATCAAGAGGCGGTTCGCCATCACAAAGCCGGCTGTCAAATATTGGTGATTGGTAAGAAAAATCACCCTGAGATAATTGGTCTCTTAGGGCATCTACCTACCAAAGACTGTCAGGTGATTGATGATATTGAAACTGCCCGAAATATTCAGATTCCCATCCATCAGTCAGTCGCATACGTTACGCAAACGACATTCTCTGTAGAAGATACTGGGCAAATCGTTGAGGTACTGCGCAAGCGCTTCCCCAAGTTGATTGAGCCACGTAAGGAGACCATTTGCTACGCAACAACGAACCGGCAGCAGGCAACCCGGACTATCGCATCAGGAGCTGAGGCGTTCCTTGTGCTAGGTAGCCCTACTTCCTCAAATTCGACACGTCTGACCGAAGTGGCGAGACAGGTTGGCTGTCAAAGAGTCCGCTTGGTTCCTGAACCCGACGAACTGAATTTAGCGTGGTTGGATGATGTCAACGTTTTGGGCTTGACGGCAGGTGCTTCGGCTCCTGAATATCTTGTGCAGAGACTCCTTGACCGATTAGCGCTCAGAAGAACTCTTGTAATTGAAGAAGTTCCTGTGACCGAAGAAAAGATTCAGTTTCGCCTTCCTCTGGAACGCTTCCCCAAAATTTCAAAAATTCCCATTTCAAGACCTTCCCCCAAATCACAACATTCCCAAGCAGATTTCCGCCGAAATAAGTCTATCGCTTTGCACCAAGAGTTGCATCTGGCCTAAGAAGATGATTTTGTTATGGGCTTCAATTCTTCGATCTTGATGGTCGAAAACTCCACTCAAACTCTGGAAGCTGAAGAGTCATGCCTATCATGATCCCTTTTTGAAACAGGGATTCCATGAATTTGGGAACTTTTCGATTTTGCCCCACCAAAAGTTAGCGATCAAGAATGTTGGTTCCGCCAGAAAATAGCTTCCAAGTCCAAGCACTTCGCTCTCCCGAGGACTTTTACTGGGTACTTCAAGATCCAGTTCCACTTGCGGGGATGTGCCTCCCAGAAACAAATTGGCCCTGGCAGTCCATTTATGATTGTGGTTTCCCCAACTTGGTTTCATTGCATCCAATGGGATACGACCCAACTCCACTAACAAGCATTCATGATCAACCGTTGGAAGATCTCATTAGTGGTGATTCACCTAAGGACCCAGTACTTGAAATCCGCAGAATCAGATCCGCAACAAGAACCATCCTCAAGTCCCTGAGTGACAGTCAAGGAGTTGTTGTCCATTGCTGGGGAGGACGAGGTCGAACTGGAACTGTTCTCGGCTGTGTTCTACGTGAGTTAGGTTATGAGGGACAGCGCGTTGTGAAGTTTCTGGACGAGATTCAACGTGTAAGGGGCCGGGAAGGTTGGCCAGAAGCTATCTGGCAATCAGAAATTGTTAGGAAATGGCCGGATGTATGAGGAGCACTCAAGCTTGGGGTGAGCTGGGATCTTGAAAAGAATCAGTGACAAGGTTTGCGCTGATTCTAGTTGGTCACTTTGAAACTATTGTCGATCAATGCTGCAGAATCTGGCTCAGGAACAGTTTAGTTCGGTCACTCTGCGGATTGTTGAAGAATTCTTCTGGTTCGTTCTGCTCAATGATCTGTCCCTCATCCATGAAGATCACACGATTGGCTACTGTTCGGGCAAAGCCCATTTCGTGGGTCACCACGAGCATCGTCATTCCTGTTTCTGCAAGCTCAATCATGACATCCAACACCTCTTTGATCATTTCAGGATCCAGCGCAGAAGTTGGTTCGTCAAAGAGCATTATGCGGGGCTGCATGCAGAGCGAACGTGCGATGGCTACCCTTTGTTGTTGACCACCTGACAGTTGACCAGGATATTTGAGAGCCTGATCCGGAATCTTGACCCGCTCCAAGTAACTCATTGCGGTCGTCTCTGCCTCTGCCTTAGGCTGCTTACGAACCCAGATGGGTGCCAGTGTACAATTCTCCAATACCGTGAGGTGTGGAAATAAATTGAAGTGTTGAAAGACCATTCCAACCTCTCTCCGCACTTGCTCAATATGTTTCAGGTCACTGGTCAACTCAATTCCATCCACTACGATCTGTCCTTCCTGGTGCTCCTCAAGTCGATTGATACAGCGAATTAGCGTAGATTTTCCTGACCCTGAAGGGCCACAGATCACTATTCGTTCGCCCGTAATCACTTCTAGATCAATCTCTTTGAGAACGTGAAATTGCCCAAACCACTTGTTCATCTTTTGGATTTGGATGATGGGCTCTCCAGAAGCTGTCATATTTTTGTCATTAACAGCACTTTCCTGACTAGCTTGGCTCATTGACTAACCCTTTTAACGGTGTTCAGTTTGTAATCTACGCTCTAAGAATTGGGAATATCTCGACATACTAAAACAACACACAAAGAACAGGAGACCAATAAATATGAACAACTCCCAATAGATACCATTCCAATCAGTTGTGGCTCTGATCGCATTTGATAGTCCAATCGGATCGAGAAGACCAATAAAAACTACGAGAGTTGTATCTTTGAAAAGACCAATAAATGTGTTCACGATCCCTGGAATTGAAATTTTAAGAGCTTGGGGAAGAATAATTAGCCGCATAGACTGCCAATAGTTCAGACCTAAGCTTGAGGAACCTTCGTGCTGCCCAACTGGAAGTGCTGCAAGACCACCACGAATCACCTCAGCCATGTAAGCAGAAGCAAACAGAGTGACCATAATTACAACCCTTAGCATCAGATCAAAGTTCGTACCGGGTGGTAGGAAATAATTTAAAAGGAGTGAGGCTGTAAAGAGCCAGACAATCAAAGGAACTCCACGAATAATTTCAATGAAAAAAACACAAATTTTATTAATGATAAGCAGTTTTGATTGGCGCCCGAGTGCTAACAAAATACCAATTGGTAATGATAAAATTATCCCAGTGATACCAATGATTAGAGCCAACATGAATCCACCAAACTCTTTTGATGGAATGTATGTGAGAGAAATTGGTATAAAACTGTCTAGTTGTTCAGCGACTGGGTTAAGTAAAAAGAACCAGTACGAAACAACAAAAACAAAGGTAATTGGCACACTCAATATGGATAGCTTTGATCGACTTATTTGTTGAAAAAGCAAGATGCCTAGCAGAAAACTAAAAGCTGCAGAAACTGGCCCCCAAACAGAATCTCCCCATAACAGCCAGTAGCAAAGAAAAGGAGAAGTAAAGGTTAAAATATACAGCTCTTTTCGTACAGTTGTAAAAAGTACTGGAGATATTGCAAAACCAAAAAGTATTAGCGCAAAGATTGGGCGCCAATAGCTTTCAGGTGGATAGAATCCAAAGAGTAATTGATTCCATCTTTCATTTATCACTGCCCAGCAAGCCACATTGGTATTTTCACCAATACTTTCTCGAAGTTTCCTGCATTCGTTAAGTGAGTCAGCCTCCCAAACACCTTGTGTAATCCACGGTAAAATTTGTGCGAGAAGCCAGTAAATCAGAAAAAGTGAGAGGATTGTTAGAATGGAGTTTATAGTGTTTGAGAACAAATTTTCTCTAACCCACTTTGTCAGCCCAATTTCAGACAAAGGGGGAACTTTAGCAGATATAAGCTCTGTTCGTACAAATAGTTTGGAGGATGGACTATTCACCTCAACGACCTTTGAGTTTGACTGAGTTATTATAAATGTTCATCACAGTTGAGATGACCAAAGAAGCAAGAAGATAGAAAAGTCCAAGCATTAACATACCTTCAAGTTCACGCCCCGTCTGATTAATGGTTATCCCTCCGAGTGTGGAACGTACATCCATATACCCAACAGCAATTGCCAACGAAGAATTTTTCGTGAGATTTAAATACTGTGAGATAAGAGGAGGAATAATGACACGGAGAGCTTGGGGCAAGATAACCAGATTCATTGTACGGTTGGGTCGTAAACCCAAAGCGTAGGCAGCTTCTGTTTGTCCTTTTGATACCGAGAGAATGCCACTCCTAACAATCTCTGCAATGAAAGCTCCTGTGTAGAGCGATAAGGCTAGCCAAAGGGCAATTAGTGAGTTTCTTAGTTGTAATCCACCACGAAAGTTAAACCCACCAAGAGTTGGATAATCTAGTGAGACAGGCTGCCCCAATACGAAAAAAGTCGTAATGGATGGAATGATTACTATCCCGGTTGAAATCCAAAATGTTGGAAGGGTTGTTCCTGTTTGTTGTTGTCTTGAAGTTGCAATTTTTTTGAAGATCCAAACACTAAGAAGTGAAAGTAAAAAAACAAATATTAAGATCCCAGTTCCTTCACCCCACACCGGAAAAGGGATGTAAACTCCGCGGTTTGAAATAGCAACACTATCAAACAAAATCATTGAAGCACTTCCCCCAGCTCGAAAATCTCTTGGGCCAGGAGTGGATTCAGTCATCACAGCGAAAATGATGAGAATCCATAAGAGCAGTGGAACGTTTCGGAATCCTTCCACGTAGATTGTCATTAGACGTGCAACAATCCAATTTTTAGAGAGTCGGAGGACTCCTGCAACGATTCCAATTATTGTGGCAAGTGCACAGCCTAGAAAAGCTACAAGCAGCGTATTTAGTATACCTACTAGTGCTGCTCTACCGTGCGTAGATGTAGAAGAGTATTCAATGAGGCGCTGATTAATGTCATAGCCTGCGATGTTGGTAAGAAATCCAAAATCAAAGTCTTTGCCGAGGGCGGTTAAGTTCTGAATTGTATTATTGACAAGCCATGAAAAGAACAGAACCAACAAGCACATGGCTATCGCTTGAACAGTCAGCGATCTGTATTTTGTGTCATAGATCAACTGGCGCAGTTGGAACAACGGCTTCGGTGGTTCGGTCACTTTCATCATGACGACTTTACCTATGCTCCAGAACTAATTTCAGTGGAATTTTGAATCCACTGTTTTGCCTTGGATGTGGATGGATGAGAGCGGGACAGGGCACAAAACATTGCGCCCTGTGATAGCTAGATTTTAGCGGAAAGGAGGTGAGTACAGTAAACCTCCATCGGTCCACTGTGCATTAAGTCCGCGGGCCAGACCAATTGGTGTACTAGAACCTATATTTCTCTCAAAAGATTCCCCGTAGTTGCCAACTGTGGAAATGATGTTTCTTGCCCAATCTGGTGACAGTCCTAACATTTCTCCCAGATTTCCCTCACTTCCAAGTAAGCGATTAATTTCTGGATTATTGGTTCCTTTGGCCATGTCTGCAACGTTCTGTGAGGTTACTCCGTATTCTTCGGCAGCTACCATCGCATTCAGGGACCAACGTACTACGTCACCCCATTCATGGTCACCATGTCGAACCAAAGGTCCAAGTGGTTCCTTGGAAATGATCTCAGGTAGAACTACGTGGTCGCCTGGATTTTCGAATGATGCTCGAGTCGCAGCAAGTCCAGAAGCGTCGGTTGTGTAGACATCGCAGGCATTTGCTAGGTACTGCTGCTGTGCTTCAGAGTTTGTTTCAACGGGCACAGGTTCGTAGTTCATTCCATTTACACGGAAAAAGTCTGCAAGGTTAAGTTCTGTAGTTGTACCAGTTTGGATACAAACAGTGGCCCCATCTAACTCTGTAGCTGAGGTGACACCAAGAGATTTTGGCACCATGAAACCCTGACCGTCATAATAGTTAACACCTGTAAATTCGAACTTGAGGTCAACGTCTCGTGAGAATGTCCAAGTGGTGTTTCTTGACAACATGTCGACTTCGCCGGAGGCGAGAGCTGTAAATCTAGTTCCTGTTGTCAGGGGAACGTATTCTACGGCGTTTGGATCGCCAAGTACTGCAGCGGCTACAGCACGACACATGTCTACATCAAATCCTTGCCAGTTTCCACTGGCATCTGGTGCCGCAAATCCGACGAGGCCAGTGTTGCTGCCACACACCAACTTTCCTCGCTCTTTCACAGCAGCCAGGGTCCCTTTCTCATGACCACCAGCCATAGCAGTTCCGCCCAAGAGGGCAACGGACAGACAGGACAAGAATAGTTTTTTCATCTTCATCTCCTCAATCGTTTTGATTAGAAGGCCATCAGCAACTTTAACTGTATGGCAAAGACTCAGTTACACGGGGCATTATTCAGACTGCATTTGGTCTGGATGTCAAGATTTAATCCTTATAAATCAGGGATTCCCAGACTCTGCAACACATTGAAACAAAAATTTAAGAGAAATTGGACTGACAAAATCTGGTAGAATACAAATATTTCATCGGCTAACAAAACTTTGATCAAAATCGATGGCTGAATCAAAAATATTAGACCCAATGCTGTGCTTCAAATCCGTTACAACTGCACTGAAAAACTTGTATTCTACAGTCACTCTTTTAAATTGATCGGCATTCAAAACTCGTAATAATGAGAACAAGGAAACTCAACCTCTCCTCACGCTCATTGCCGCATGTGCGGTTCTTACCTCTGCAAACCCTATCCATAGAGAAATCATGTCTGACAACAAATTCGGATGCCGCCGAGATTTTGATACGGGCAGTGGCAAAGCATCCTACTACAGTCTAGAGGCCTTGGAACAAAAGATTGGTGGAAACATCAGTCACTTGCCTTTCTCCATTCGGATTTTGTTGGAACAGGCACTGCGCAACTATGATGATTTTCAGGTTCTTGAAGAGCACGTTCACACCCTGGCAAATTGGGATGGCTCTGTCTCAGATAAAGAAATCCCTCACAAGCCGACCAGAGTTATTCTGCAAGACTTCACAGGCGTACCAGCTGTGGTGGATTTGGCATCACTGCGTTCAGCAATGGCAGCGATGGGCGGCGACCCAGAGGTGATCAATCCACGGGTTCCAGTCGATCTGGTGATCGATCACTCAGTTCAGGTCGACCACTTCGGTGGTGCGGATTCTCTTGAGCGGAACATGCAGATTGAATTCGAGCGCAATCAAGAGCGCTATGAGTTCCTCAAGTGGGGCCAGAACGCATTCAGGCAATTCCGTGCATTCCCGCCGGGGGTCGGCATTGTCCATCAGGTTAATTTGGAATATGTAGCAAACGTTGTTCAGTTGGTTGATGGTGTCGCTTTCCCAGACACCCTTGTCGGTACAGATTCCCACACAACAATGATCAATGGTCTTGGAGTGATGGGCTGGGGAGTTGGTGGAATTGAAGCAGAATCGGTGATGCTAGGGCAACCAATCTACATGCTGATGCCTCAGGTGGTGGGCTTCAAGCTGACCGGACAACTGCCTGCTGGAGCAACCGCAACAGACCTGGTTTTGCGAGTCGTTGAAATGCTTCGCAAGAAAGGGGTCGTCGAAAAATTTGTTGAGTTCTACGGCCCAGGCTTGGGCAACCTGAAACTTGCGGATCGCGCCACCATCGCCAACATGGGCCCTGAGTATGGTGCAACCATGGGCTTCTTCCCAGTGGATGACGAAGCGTTGAACTACTTGCGTCAGACCGGACGACCTGCAGAAGTGGTTCAGCGAGTAGAAGCTTACTGCAAAGCACAAGGACTCTTCCGCACCAGCAGCACTCCAGACCCGATGTTCAGTGACACACTGGAGTTGGATCTGTCAACTGTGGAACCAGCTTTGGCAGGCCCCAAACGTCCGCAGGATCGTGTGAACCTCTCGACGATGCAATCAACCTGGCAGGAAACTCTGCGCAAACCGATCAAGCAGGGGGGCTTTGAACTCGGAGAGACTGCGCTGTCAAAGCAATCAGCCATTCAAGGACTGGACGGTCAAACCTTGACCCATGGCGATGTGGCAATTGCAGCGATCACTTCCTGTACGAATACCAGTAATCCAACAGTAATGATTGCAGCGGGCTTGCTCGCCAAAAAAGCCGATGCACTTGGGTTGAGAAGCAAGCCTTGGGTAAAGACTTCGCTTGGTCCAGGTTCCCGAGTCGTAACAGCCTACCTAGAAAAAGCAGACTTGCAGCAGCATCTTGACGCACTTGGTTTCAACACAGTTGGCTATGGCTGCACAACCTGTATTGGTAACAGTGGTCCGTTGCCAGACAACATCGTCAAGGCTATCAATGACGGGGACTTAGTGGTGACTTCAGTACTTTCTGGGAACCGTAACTTTGAAGGAAGGATCAGTCCGAACGTCAAAGCTAATTATCTAGCCAGTCCCCCACTGGTGGTTGCGTATGCGCTAGCTGGGACAGTCAACATTGATCTTCAGAATGACTCGTTGGGTAAAGACAAAGACGGCAACGATGTCTTTCTCAAGGATCTCTGGCCAAGCAATGAAGAAGTCGCCGTCATGGAGAGTACGATCAGCAGTGAGATGTACTCCAATGAATACGGAAAAATGGATACAGTGACCCCAATGTGGAATGAAATCGAGGCCAAGACCGGACAAGTTTATGCCTGGAGCGAAGCGTCAACCTACATTCAAAATCCACCTTTCTTCCAAGGGATGGGGACAAGCGTCAACCCGATCAAGGACATCGAGGGTGCTCGTGTGTTGCTCAAACTGGGTGACTCGGTGACCACCGATCACATTTCACCTGCAGGGTCTTTTAAGCCTGATACTCCAGCAGGTAAATTTTTGGTGGATCGAGGGGTAGCCGTTAAAGACTTCAACTCCTATGGTTCCCGCAGAGGAAATGACCGGGTCATGACGCGAGGAACCTTTGCTAATGTGCGCATTCGCAATCAGATCGCACCAGGAACTGAGGGCGGCTTTACGAAGTATTTCCCGACTGGAGAAGTGACAACGGTCTATGAGGCAGCAATGGAGTACAAGGCCACTAATACACCGCTGGTGGTGCTGGCTGGGGCGGAATACGGAACTGGTTCTTCCCGAGACTGGGCTGCGAAAGGAACCTTCCTACTAGGGGTCAAAGCAGTGGTTGCGGCCAGTTTTGAACGGATTCATCGCTCCAATCTGGTAGGGATGGGTGTGCTGCCATTGCAGTTCAAAAATGGGGAGACTCATGAGTCCTTGGGCTTGACCGGTGAGGAAACCTACTCAGTGTTGGGACTCAGTGATGAAATGCAGCCGATGCAGGACGTGATTCTCAAAGTCAATGATCGAGAGATCCCGGTGCTCTGTCGTCTCGATAACAAGGTGGAGATCGAATACTACCGCAACGGCGGAATTCTCCACACGGTTCTGCGTAACTTCATGCGAGAGAGCGGGAAGTAAGCGGATTTTCTTCAGAAGTAGATTCTCTGAAAAGCACACGTTGACCTGGGTTGGCGTGTGCTTTTTTATTTTGAGGAAACGGTTGAGCTTGGAGTAGGTACAATACAGACGAATACGAAGATCAGAAATAGCTCTCGTAGGATCCCTCATTGACTCGGCGCTCAGACTCCATCGGTGAACCAAATCGTTCAGAACGATGCTGGAAAGGATCTTCTGGAGCAAAAAAGGATTCTCCACCTGAGAAAAAAATCACCCCACCAAGCAACGCAACTAAGATGATCAGGATGGCTTTGCGTTCCTTTGGATCAAAATTCTGAAACATCAGCGCTCCTGTGATTGAGAGGAAGCTGGCCAGAAGGACTGCTCAGTATGGGTGAGTCGAATGGATAGTCCTGGATATCCAGCAAAGTGCGTGCGCAACTTCTCAGCAATATAGACCGAACGGTGTTGACCTCCTGTGCATCCACAATTCACCATTAGTCGTTCAAAGTCCCGAGCGATGTATCTCTTCACACTCAGTTCCAAGGTTCCTTTCAAATGATTGAGGAACATTGCGGTTTCTTTCTTTGCTTCCAACCATGCTTGAACCGAAGTATCTAGTCCTGTCAATGCTTGGTATTCCTCCAGTTTTCCTGGATTTGAAAGGCAGCGACAATCGAACACAAAGCCTCCTCCGTGACCGCTTTCATCACTGGGAATTCCAGATCGTCGAAATCCAAACGAGTAAAGATCAAGGAGCATTAGCCTGTAGTTTCTTGGGGAAGTTCATGCTCAGGTTCTCTGTCTAAAGAATCTTGCTGTGAATATTCTCAGTATTCAGTACGATCGTTCGGAAGTCAAACCAGACCATGGGGCTTGTTCACATTGAGCCTGTGAAGTAGCTATCTCAGAAAATTCTTTTCTCTTTTTCGCCTCTCCAACTTTAAATGCCTTTAAGTCTGCAGTTCCATCTTTCCCCTGAAATAAAGGGAATCAGTCTTTGTCTACTGGCCTACTTCTGCTTCACCTGCGGTGATGTCGTAATCAAAGTGCTAGGTCCTCATTATCCCGGTTTGCAGATCTTCTTCCTGAACATGGTGGCTTCTGCAGTCATGGGCTTTGTCGTGGTGCTGCTGACGAGCAATGTGAAAAATCTTCGCATTCACCGACCCTGGTTGCACCTGACGCGAGGTTTGCTACTCCTGATGATGCAGTTTTCCGCGACCTACACATTCACACATGTGCCCTTAGGGAGTGCCTATGTACTGGTCTTTTCAGCACCCTTGATTAGGGTAATTCTCGCCCATTTTTGGTTGAAGGAGAACATCCGACCCCAACTCTGGGCTTGTGTAGGGGCTGGCTTTGTTGGGGTTGTGATTTGTCTCCAGCCAGGCAGTGCAGAGTGGCATCCAGGGCTGCTGACAGCCTTACTGATTGGTATTGGGCATTCAATGCTGAACCTGCTTGTCCGGCAATATGGCCAGCAGGAAAGCCCTCACGCGTTAATGTTGACGAGTATTCTAACAGTCGCTGTCGCCAGTTGCTGGATTCCTTTCACAGACTTCTGGCAACCTTTACAGTGGAACTTGTTAGGTTGGCATTTGTTGTTTGGCCTGTTGGGAGCAATTGCCGGCATTGTAATCACTGTGGCGTATCAATTGACTCATGCTTCCCTGCTCGGTGCTTTCCAATACAGCCAATTGCTTTGGGGTGTTTTGCTGGGATATTTCTTTTGGCAGGAAATCCCCTCTGCTTCGGTTTTGGTTGGCACTGTCTTGATCGTTGGTAGCGGCTTGGTCATTCTACGTCTTCGAAGGCCTCAGCCTGCAACCAGTTCACCCTTGGCTTCAACGCTTCTTTCTCAGGAAAATCCATGAAATTCTTTGTTGATACCGCTGATGTGTCAGAAATCCGAAAGCTTAATGAACTTGGCATCGTGGATGGTGTCACGACCAACCCCACGTTGATCGCCAAGTCAGGACGCCCCATTCGTGAAGTTCTTGCTGAAATCTGTGACTTGGTTGATGGACCAGTCTCTGGGGAGACAGTCTCAACAGATGCGGAGGGGATGGTTCGGGAAGGACACTGGCTTCGAGAAATTGCTGATAATTTGACTGTGAAAGTCCCCCTGACGGTGGATGGGATCAAAGCCACCAAGATTCTGAGCGATGAGGGAATTCCAGTCAATGTGACCCTCTGTTTCAGCTCAGCTCAGGCCTTGATCGCAGCAAAGGCGGGTGCCACCTTCATCAGTCCGTTTGTCGGACGGCTGGACGATATTGGACTGGAGGGAATGAATTTGATTCAGGACATTCGCCTGATCTATGACAACTACGGTTTTGATACGGAGATTCTGACGGCTTCAGCTCGACACGTTCCTCACTTGCTGGAGGCGGCTCGCTTGGGTTCTGATGTGATCACCGCACCACCGAAAGTGTTTTGGCAACTATTTGAACATCCGATGACAGATAAGGGCTTAGCGGCGTTTTTGGCAGATTGGGAGAAGACAGGGCAGAAGTTGGGATGATTCAAGAGGGGGAGAGAAGCCGATCAATCAGCTTGATCGGCTTTTGAAAATTAGAAGGTAAAGCCAATGTCTGCGCTAGCTAGGGCCTGTCATCAAATAAACACTTGATCGTTTGGGGGACATCGTTCTTCTTGGAGGAAA
>JACLAD010016632.1_pt1 | contig 56700 bp, 39 predicted proteins | sample 8027901 | NCBI WGS metagenome assembly JACLAD01 (sample SAMN15725071, study PRJNA655200) | protist metagenome | isolation source: fluorescence activated cell sorting (FACS) single amplified genomes of... | place: Spain: Blaines Bay Microbial Observatory, Mediterranean Sea | collected 2016-07-05 | reverse complement strand
AACCTCACCCGTCAGGACTAGTTTTTAATGAAACAATGTTTCGCAAATTATTGTCTTTTTAGATACTAAAAAGCGAACAATAGAGCACTCTTTGCTTCTCTCTTAAAGAAGTTTGAGGGTATAGCTTAGCAAACGTTTCAGAACCAAAAGCACGGTTGAAAGCTGACTTTATTATCTCAAAACTGATTTAAATCTGGGCTATGATCTTGGCGCTTTTATTCGAGTCGCTTATGCAGATATATTTGGGATTACTATAGGAGCATACGCACAACTTCGGTAATTCCTTCATCCCTGATAACTCTAGTTTCCAAAAGCAGTTACAGCTTGAGTTCAAACAGATGAACATACGAGCTGCGCTGTGCTATTTACTTCTCTTACGGACATTTTTGCGGGTTTTGAGGTTCTTCCTGCAGACTTTCGAAGATTATGAATCAATACTAGTAATTGAATTTTTTACTGAGTTATGATTTTCGTTTGGTTTTAGAGCGCATTGATTAAATTTACATATCTTCAATAACTATTCTTTATTTTTAAAAGCAACCGAAGAAGCCACCGTTAAACGACAAAAAAGTAACCTTATCTCCTATATGGTGGACTAAATACACCCACGCCTTTTATACTCTTCTACCCATTCCTTGAAGCGTTTTTCATCGCGCTCTGCGGTCTTTGCGCGTCTATGTAAGGTTTTCTTAGACAATGCTTTTGGTTCTTCTTTATCAAAAGTAACTCCAGATAATGCATCTGCAAACATCTCGGGTTTTACATGACTGTAATGCTGCTCGATCATTTCTGTACTGGTTCCACATTGACGCGTAATTACGTCTATGCTGGTTCCGTTGAGAAGCTGCCACGTAATGTAAGTGTGTCGGAGAGAGTACAGCGTTCGAGGTCCTCTGGGTGACTCTTTTAATCCGGAACTTTGAAGAGCTTTCTCAAATGCCTTACCTAATTGCCTTGTGGATTCGCCACTTGCTAGCAAAAATAGTTTTTTGATTTGCAGAGCCATTTTTTGTGGCTGGTTATTATAAATCGCGCATATCAGCGTTCACTGCTATCTGATTACAAGCATTTTACATCAAGCTGATTTCCGCGCTTTTCACGCAATTTGGACACAATTAAAGCCCAAAGACGCGTTTTTATTAAAAAACTTATGCATGTTCTTGCCTACTTTTCAAAATGGGTACTACGCTTACTTCATGTGAGAAAAGACAGTCATAAATAACTTTGCTACCGACTAAAGGTGTCAAAGTGATTGTGCATTTATTCAAGACTGCCTTTTAGCTTGGTGCAGCGGCTAACGCTAGCAGCAAGCTTTGTGATTTGTTTACACCTTGTGTGCTTAGGAGATGAGACGTGCCATTGGCTATCTGCCAGTTCGCGATTTCTCAAGGAGAGTTTTTTTGTCAGTTAATAGCGTATCGTTAAATCAGCAAGGGGCGTTAAAAAGCGTATTTATTCTGCCTGTCGTGGGTATCGCTGTATCCTGGGCGCTGTTTTTTTTCGTATCCCCACTAACCGCACTTGCGGTGTTAACAGGTGTGGTTATCTTTACTGGATTTATCTTTGGGAAAAGTGCCGGTGAAGATGATGCATTTTACCCGGATAGCGAGCCTTCAGAGCAGAGCAAGCAGCCAAGTAATGCTGATATCAAAAAAGCGAGCGACGAGCTAGCTTTGTCTTTAAGTACATGCGACAGCAATTTATCGTCCATCAAGTCTACCCAAGATGACGCCGTTGAAACCTTATCCAATGCGTTTAGCAGTTTGAAAGCGCTTGTTGCACAACAAACCGAGTGTATCGATGCCCTGCTTAGCGTTGACGACACGCAGTCTCATTCTTATTCAGAGCGCATGCGTAGCTTCGCACAAGAAACCGACGGAACCCTAACCCAATTTATCGATTCAACCGAGCAAATGTCCTCATCAACAAAGCACTTGATGGAACAGGTGCAAACTATCCAACAGGCAATGCCTACCGTGATAGATGCGCTAAGCGGTATTGACGATATTGCCGCCCAAACTAACTTATTGGCCCTAAACGCAGCTATTGAAGCGGCGCGAGCCGGTGAAGCAGGCAGAGGCTTTGCGGTTGTAGCAGATGAAGTACGCGCCCTTTCAACCCGTTCTACCCAGTTCAGTGACGTAATTAAAACCCAGGTCGAGAACATTCGTAGTTTGGTAGATAAGCTTACTGACACTGCAGAATTTGTAGCCTCGCAAGATATATCACAGGTTGTTAATGCTAAATCACATATTAGTGATCAACTGGCGGAAATCATCAGAAAAGCAGAAGCAGACCTTGTTACTACGAAACAAATTGAAGATATAGGAGCACAGCTTGATGCGTCGATAAACGCAGCTATCCGAGGTATGCAGTTCGGGGATATTAACGGCCAGCATATCCAATATACCCAAGACATGATCGCGTTCATTTTAGAACAGTTGGCAACGTTAGATGCCAGCAATATTGAGCGTTTCGTCAACGCATTAAATGAGTACCAAAAAGGACTCGCTGCGAAAGGTAAAAATGACCACAACCCAGTGTCTGCAACCTCTATGGACGCTGGAGAAGTTGAATTGTTCTAAGCTAAGAAAGGAACAGGAAGCACGTCAGTAATGACATACTTTGGAGAAGTGAGCAAATGAGCAAACACATTTTAGTCGTCGACGATTCGGTATCAATTCGTCAAATGGTAGAAATGACACTAAAGGGCGCTGGGTATACCGTCACCACAGCCCAAGACGGTCAAGAAGCCTTTGATAAGTGCAAAAGTCAGCAATTTAATTTTGTGTTAACCGATCAAAACATGCCCCGTATGGACGGCCTAACTCTTATTAAAAATTTGCGAGGCCTTGGTGCCTACAGCAGAACGCCTATCGTTATGCTTACGACAGAAGCTGGTGGCGATATGAAAGCGAAGGGCAAAGCTGCCGGTGCAACAGGCTGGATGGTTAAGCCCTTCGACCCTAATAAGCTTCTTGACGTAACGCGCCGCGTATTGGGTTAGGTCGCCTAACCATTCCTATTATCTGGAAGGATTCAGAATGAGCATCGATATTGAACAGTTCCATAGCGTATTTTTCGACGAGAGCGATGAGCATCTCGACGATATGGAACAGCTATTGATGGGCTTGGATGTTGAATCACCAGATCCTGAAGAACTAAACAGTATATTCCGTGCTGCCCATTCCATTAAGGGCGGCAGCGGTATCTTTGGTTTTGATGCGTTAATGAATTTAACGCACGTGATGGAAAACTTGCTTGATCAAGCGCGTAATAATGAGCTGTGCATTACCGCTGACATTGTTAATGTGCTTTTAGAAACCCTTGATGTTTTAAAAGACACGCTAAATGCCTATCGCGACGCCACTCCTGTCCCTGAAGATAGCATTGCTGAGCGCGTAGAAACGTTAAATGGGGTGATTAACGGGCAAAGCGCTGAACCAACTAAAATAGAGACGGAAGACCAAAACGAAAGCGTGCAGGATGATAGCTTTGGTTTCTTTGATGATGAGCCTGGTAATACTGTTTTCGAACCTGACGACAGTTTTGGCTTTTTCGAAGACGAGCCGGTTCAAAGCAAAGATAATGAAGACGATGGTTTTGGCTTCTTTGATGACGAGCCTACGAATGCTTCAACACAAGCTGATGACGGTTTCGGCTTCTTTGACGATGAAGACACGTCGAATACGGTTGCCGAACCAGAATTGAGCAAAGCTGAAGAGAGCCAAGGGTTTGGCTTTTTCGACGATGTGCCTTCAGCTAGCCATATAAATACCGCTTCAGAAACGACAAAGGGCGGCGAGCCGCAAAGCGCAAGTACTTCACAAAACTCAACATCAAATACCCACACTAAAGCAGAGAAAAGTGACACTGCCTCAACGCCCGCACCGGCTAAAGCGCCAGCTAAGCCTTCCGCTAAAAAAAGCGCAGTGCGTGAGTCTGCGTCTATTCGCGTAGATACCACGAAGATAGATGCCATGGTTAATTTAGTGGGCGAGTTGGTTATCACCCAATCTATGCTTTCTATGATTGGACAAGATGTTGACGGGCAGGTAGGCGAGCGCTTACAGCTAGCTATCGACGAACTGCAGCGTAATACGCGAGAAATTCAAGAGTCAGTCATGTCTATGCGTATGCTGCCGCTTACTGCAACGTTCAATCGTTTCCCTCGTTTGGTGAGAGACTTAGCGGGTAAGTTGGGCAAGCAAGTAGAACTGGTACTTCAAGGTGGCAGCACCGAAATAGACAAAAGCTTGATTGAGAAAATTGTCGACCCCCTTACTCACTTAGTGCGCAACAGTATCGACCACGGTATTGAAACGCCTGAAAAGCGCGTGGCCGCCGGAAAGGCAGAGAAAGGTACGGTTATTTTAAGTGCCGAGCAAAAAGGCGGCAGCATTATCATAAGTATCATCGATGATGGCGGCGGTTTACATCGCGACAAAATTCTTGAAAAAGCACGCAGTAATGGCCTAGCCGTATCCGATGACATGCCCGACGCAGACGTGTGGCAGCTCATCTTTCAACCCGGCTTTTCGACTGCTGACGCCATCACTGATGTGTCTGGTAGGGGCGTGGGTATGGACGTGGTACGCCGAAATATAGAGTCAATTGGCGGGCGAATCGACATAGAGTCTAGCGCGGGCGAAGGCTCTGCCTTTTTCATTCACTTACCGCTTACCTTAGCCATTGTTGATGGTATGTGTGTAACGGTTGGAGAACAAATCTTTGTTATCCCGCTTCTTAATATTATCGAGTCTTTTCAACCTACCGATCAGCAGTTAAAAACCTTGGGTAACGACACCGTTTTATACATTCGCGACCAATATTGGCCCTTAGTGCCACTTTACGATTTTATGCAGGTAGAAGATGCAGCGAAGTCGCCAACCGAGGGGATCGTGGTATTGCTTGAGAGCAGTAAGAAACGCTTCGGAATTTTGGTCGATGCATTAGTTGGTCAGCAGCAGGTGGTCATTAAGAGCCTAGAAGAGCACTACCGCAAGGTAGCAGGCATCGCCGGCGCAACCATAATGGGTGACGGCAAAGTGGCACTTATTATAGACGCAGACTCCATTGCCACGACTTATACCTCAAGCCAAATAGAGGAGTTACTTTCATGAGCGAAACTGCTTTGCATCAAGCGGTTACAGGTGGACAAGACAAAGAGTACTTAAGCTTTGTGCTTGGTGACGAACATTACGCATTGGACATAACCACGGTAAAAGAAATCAGAGGCTACGAGCAGGTCACCAAAATAGCTAATGCTCCGGCTTTTATTAAAGGGGTGATTAATTTGCGTGGCGACATTGTTCCCATCGTGGATTTACGCATTAAGTTTAACGTGGGTGAGGCCACGTATAACGACTTCACAATAGTGATAATGCTGAACATTCAAGCGCGTATTGTTGGCATTGTGGTAGATGGTGTATCTGATGTTATTCGCTTGTCTGAGGAGCAAGTGTTACCGCCACCTGAGTTTGGTGTAGCGTTTGACAGCAGGTATTTACATGGCTTGGCCGATGTAGATGAAAACATGATTATTTTAGTGAACATAGAGAGCTTAATTACCAGCGAAGAGCTGGGGTTAGTTGCACCTGAAAGCGTAAAAGACGACGCGTAGTAACAAGGGCCACACTGGACGGAACACCTGACATTGGGAAATATTAGTTATGGGCGTATTTAACTTTCTTAACGGCGAAGAATTAAAGGTAGCGAAACACGATGCGCTATTGAAGTCGAGTATTCTAAAGGCCAGTGCTTCAAATTTATTAGTCATAGATAAAGCAGGCGTGATTCACTTTCACACCCCAGCTTTTCTAACGATGACACAATCTTATCCTAACGACTTTTCAGTGAGTGCTACCGAGTCGTCGCTGTCTGGCAAGCATATCGATGATATCGCTAGGCCCATTAGGGGAGAAAGCCTATCGTATGCGCTAACCCACGCAACCGGTGACGGTAAACAATTAATTGTGCTGTCAGAGCACGGTTTTTGCGTGACCGCAAATAAAGTCATGGTGGATGAAGACAACACCCAGTTATTCGTAACTGAATGGCAAGATAATACGGAAAATAAACGCAATAAGGGCATGGTAGATGCCATCATGCGTAGCCAGGCGGTTATTTCTTTCACCACAGATGGCGAAATTCTATCGGCCAATGATAATTTTTTATCTGCAATGGGGTATACCGAAAGCGAGGTAGTAGGAAAGCATCACCGCCTTTTTGTAGATAGCCAGTATGCGAGTAGCGAAGAGTATCGACAGTTCTGGCAAAAGTTAAAAAGTGGCGAAGTGCATAGCGGCGAGTTTCGCAGAATTAACAAGCAAGGCAATGATGTTTGGATTCAGGCGACATACAACCCCGTATTTGGGGATGATGGCGCTGTCGACTACATTATAAAGTTTGCCTCAGATATTACCGAACAAAAGCAAAAAAATGCAGATTACGAAGGGCAGATCACGGCGATTAATAAGTCGCAGGCAGTAATAGAATTCGACCTTGATGGCCAAATTCTTACCGCAAATGACAACTTCCTCTCGGCGATGGGCTATAGCTTGGATGAAATTAAAGGGCAGCATCACAGTATGTTTGTTGACCCCAGCTATAAGTTAAGCAATGAGTATGCGGCATTTTGGCAAAGCCTAAAAGCGGGCGAGCACAGTGACGGCGAGTACAAACGCATCGGCAAAGGCGGCAGAGAAATCTGGATACGCGCAACGTACAATCCCATCATCGATAGCAGCGGCAAGCCGTTCAAAGTGGTGAAATTCGCCACCGACATTACGCAAGATAAGTTAAAAAATGCCTACTTCGAAGGGCAAATTAACGCCATTAGCAAATCGCAAGCGGTCATTGAGTTTGATGTAGATGGCAACATTATTACCGCTAATGATAACTTCCTAAATACAATGGGCTACCGTTTAGATGAAGTAAAAGGTAAACACCACCAACTTTTCGTTGACGAAGAAACCAGGCAATCTGAGACGTATCAGCGCTTTTGGTCAGAACTTAAAGGCGGTAAGTTCTTTGCCGGCGAATTTAAGCGGGTGAGCAAAGAAGGGAAAAACGTTTGGATCCAAGCGTCTTATAATCCTATCGAAGATATGAACGGCAAGCCTTTTAGAGTGGTGAAATATGCGACCAATATTACTGAAGATAAACTCAAAAATGCGTACTTCGAAGGGCAGCTAACCGCTATCAGTAAATCTCAGGCCGTTATTGAGTTTGACTTAGAGGGGGTTATATTAAATGCGAACAGCAACTTCTTATCAGCAATGGGTTATACCCTTGATGAAGTAAAGGGGAAACATCACAGTATCTTCGTCGACCCTGCATTTAAAAACAGCCCAGAGTACGCGGCCTTCTGGGATCAATTGCGCCAAGGTATTTACGCGAGCGGTGAATATAAACGCTTCAATAAGGCCGGTGAAGCTGTCTATATTCAGGCATCCTACAACCCCATATTAGACCAGAACGGCAAACCATTTAGAGTGGTGAAATACGCCACAGATGTCACGGGAAGAACGCTAGCAGTAGAGCGTATAAAGTCAGTCATGGCGAGCTTATCTGACGGCGATTTGCTTAAAACAATAGATGAACCTCTAGATGGTGATTTCCAAGTCTTAGGCGAGTCAATCAATCACTTTATCGGTGAGCTGCGCGATACTATCGTGAAGATTCACACGGCCGTAGAGACCATAGATACCGCATCTAACGAGATAGCCACCGGAAATGCAGATCTGTCTAGCCGTACCGAACAGCAGGCATCTAGCTTAGAAGAAACTGCCTCAGCAATGGAAGAGCTTACCGGTACAGTTAAGCTGAATGCTGAGAATGCCGATCAAGCGAAAGGGCTTGCCAGCCAAGCGTCGGACGTGGCCTCTGAAGGAGGCAAGGTAATTGAGCAGGTGGTACATACCATGGGCGAAATAAACGATTCAGCCCAACGTATTTCAGACATTATCGGTGTTATTGATGGTATTGCTTTCCAAACCAACATACTTGCACTAAACGCAGCGGTTGAAGCCGCAAGAGCAGGGGAACAAGGGCGCGGGTTTGCGGTGGTTGCGTCTGAAGTAAGAACCCTTGCCCAGCGTTCTGCCGAAGCGGCGAAAGACATTAAAGCGTTAATTTCAGCGTCGGTAGATAAAATTGGCGATGGGAACGTGCTGGTGAATAAGTCAGGCGAAACCATGGCGAATATCGTTACCGCTATAAAGCGAGTTAACGACATTATGTCTGAAATCGCGGCAGCCTCTTCTGAACAAGCCACAGGTATTCAAGAAGTAAGCAATGCAGTAGTACAAATGGATGAAATGACGCAGCAAAATGCGGCGCTTGTGGAAGAAGCTGCGGCAGCGGCTGACAGTATGCGTCAGCAATCCGGAGAGCTTGCACAGCGAGTGTCTGTGTTCAAAGTAGGCGGCAGCCCCTCAGCAGCGCGCCCGACGGCCCCTCAGTCGCTCAATGGCAGTCGACCTTTGCCTAAAGAGCGAGAAGTGCCTAAGCAGCGCATAAAAGCATTAAACCCAGCGGCACCGGATGAGTCAGATTGGGAGGCATTTTAGTGTATGGCGGCTATTCAAAGCACGGAGGCGCAAAGGGAGTTTTCATATAGCCGCAGAGACTTTGAACGGGTAAAAAGCCTGGTGTTTAAAGAAGCGGGGATCAACCTTGCTGACTCCAAAGATGCCATGGTTTATAGCCGCCTAGCACGGCGGCTTCGCGCGTTAAAACTACATAGCTTCGAAGAGTACCTCGCCTTAGTTGCAAGCAGTAGTGTTGAGCTAGAGCATTTTATCAATGCCCTTACTACCAACTTAACGGCCTTTTTTAGAGAGCCCCATCACTTTGAAGTCCTTGCTCAGTACTTAAGGAAGAACCCCCAAACAAAACGTATATGGTGCGCGGCAAGCAGTACCGGGGAAGAGCCTTACAGTATTGCCATGACAGTAGCTTCTGTATTTGGCACCTTCACACCCGGCGTGCACATACTTGCCACCGATATTGACAGTAAAGTACTGCAGAAAGCCCGAACAGGGGTATATGCGCAAAATAGCATTAGCCAGCTATCGCACGACGATAAAACCCAGTTTTTCTATAAGGGAAAGGGCGCCCAAACAGGAAGGGTTAGAGTGGTCGATGAATTAAGAAAAATGGTGCAGTTCGAGCCTCTTAATTTAATGTCGCCTAATTGGTGTGTAGATAGGCCGGTCGATGTCATATTCTGTCGAAACGTGATGATTTATTTTGACAGACCAACCCAAAGAAAAATTTTGGCGCGTATGGTGAAACTTATGAATAGCCAAGGCATGTATGTAGCTGGGCATTCTGAAAACTTCACCATGTACCCAGAGTTAGTTGAACCCATGGGCAAGACAATTTACCGGCCGGTAGTATAAGGAAAGCCGCAGTATGAGTCAGGATGAAAACCCCATTCGATATTTCGACAACCGGCTTCAAAAAGAGGCGGTAAAACTTTTACCTGGTCAATATTATGCTACCTCGTCAGATAAAGCCTTGGTCACCATTTTAGGGTCGTGTGTGGCTGCGTGCATCTTCGACCGAGAAAAGAAAATAGGCGGTATGAACCACTTTATGTTGCCCGACCTTAATTTCACAACCGATCTAGATGCATGCCTGGCAACCAAATACGGGGTACACGCAATGAATATGCTAATCGATCAGCTTGTTCACCTTGGTGCGCGCAGAAATAAGCTGGTGGCAAAGGCGTTTGGTGGAGGTAAAGTACTGCCAGGTTTCGTGCAGCAAGATATCGGAAGAGTCAATGCAGAGTTTGTTTTAGAGTACTTGGATAGTGCTAATATCCCGCTGATAAGCAGCGATTTAATGTCTACCTATGCGCGCAAAATTTACTATTTCCCTGCTGATGGCAATGTGTATATGAAGCGTATACGCGAGTTTAATAACGCCACGTTATACGAGCGTGAGTCTACTCATCGCGTATTGCTGTCTGAGCAAGCCAAAAACAGTGTTATTTCATTTTCGGAACAGCCCCATGCCTATCAAAGTTCTCGTCGTCGATGACTCGGCACTTATACGTCATATTCTTTCGGAAATAGTCACGCGCGAACCCGCCTTAACACTGGTCGGCGCCGCGCCCGATGCCTACGCAGCAAAACGTATGGTGCAAGAATTTAAGCCAGATGTGATCACCTTAGATATTGAAATGCCAAAGGTCGATGGCTTACGGTTTTTAGAAGTTATGATGAAGGCAATGCCAACCCCTGTCGTAATGATTTCTACACTCACAGAGCGGGGCGCTGATGCCACGCTGCGTGCATTAGAGCTAGGGGCGGTAGACTTTATGGCAAAGCCTAAGTTGGGTGTGGCAGAAGGAATGGCAGAATACGCCGCACTCATCGTAGAGAAAATTAAAGCCGCGGCGAATTCAACGTTAGGCCACCCAACGCAAACCCGCTGCACTAAGCATGCTTCTATGCGTTACACGGGAACAGAAAAGCTAATAGGCATAGGTGCTTCTACGGGCGGTACAGAAGCGATAAAAGATGTGATCATGCATTTCCCTCGTAACGCACCAGCCACTATTATTTCGCAGCATATGCCTCCGGGTTTTACTACCACTTACGCTAAGCGTTTAGACAGCCTGTGTGAAATTACGGTTAAAGAGGCGCAGGGGGGAGAGCGTTTACTTCCTGGGTTTGCTTACTTAGCACCGGGGAATAAACACGTGAAAGTTGAACGCAGCGGCGCGGACTATCGCCTTATTTTAGACGACGGCCCTAAGGTATCCGGTCACAAGCCCTCGGTGGATGTTATGTTTAACTCGCTAGCCGAACACGCAGGTGCTAACGCAGTAGGTGTATTGCTAACGGGGATGGGGCGCGACGGGGCTGCTGGGCTTAAGCACATGCACAGCAAAGGCTCTGTAACCTTCTGTCAGGACGAAAAAACCTGTGTTATTTTTGGCATGCCCAAGGTTGCCATAGAAATGGGGGGGGCCAGTTACGTTAAACCCTTAGAAGCCTTGTCTGATGCTATTTTAGATACGCTAGAGTCAATGGGTGCCGGTACCCGATTTTAAACGAAACCCGGCATTGCTTTCGTGAAAGCTATACGTTTTTTCTCTTCTTACTTCACGCCTTTTTGAATAATTAACCAAGTAAGCATGCTTTCTGTCTATGGGGCCCTTCTAGTATTTCATTATAAAACAATAAATTAACCAGTGTCACAAATGTCACCAAAGTAACAAGTTAACAAAAGTATTCAAAAGTATAATTGTTAGCGCCGATAATTCGACCATAATTTGTTCGTGTTTTGAACATCTTTTGATTCTGTAGTAACGATTGAGGTGTCATTGTGGTCGCCATCGCAGCCAATTATTTAGACAACATTCTTACAAGCAAAAGCACTGCCTTTGTGGTCGCTTTTCTTATGATGTTAGCAAGTTGGGGGCTATCTTTTAACGCCTATGCACACGTCGCCCTAGCGATGAGTTCTGTCTGCGTCCTTTTCTTACTTTTAGTTATAGTTAAAGTAACAAGCGAGGCTGCGACATCCTCTTTGACTTGCGAGTCAGAACGCTCAATAACTTCCGAAGCTTCTCAAATTACCCTAGAGCCAAACGACGATACTGCCGAAGCACTGGTCGATACCGTGGCTGACGTTGGCGACATTTTGGCGGTAACGTCTTCGAATATTGCTGATATTTATGCCACCCAAAGCGATGCGGTAGCCACCCTCAGCGATGCGTTTATTTCGTTACAAACTCTGCTGGGTCAACAGGAAGCGAGCATAAATAATTTACTCAAAGACGACGATAACAGCGACTGTGCCTACGCCGACAAAATGCGCTCGTTTGCCTCTGAAACCGACGCCACACTTACGCAATTTATCACCTCTACCTTCGAAATGACCGAGTCGACCCGGGCGCTAGAGTCACAAGTGCAAACTATTCAGCAAGCTATGCCCACGGTTGTCGAGGCGTTAGGCGGTATCGATGACATTTCTTCGCAAACCAATTTGCTAGCGCTTAACGCCGCAATTGAAGCGGCCCGTGCAGGCGAAGCAGGGCGAGGGTTTGCGGTAGTGGCTGACGAAGTACGCGCATTATCAACGCGTTCTACACAATTTAGTGACGTTATTAAAACCCAAATAGAAAATATTAAATCCCTTATCGACAAGCTTACTGAAACGGCAGAAGTCGTTGCATCACAAGACATATCGCACGTGGTAAAGGCCAAAGATGCAATTAGCCAACAACTGAAAGGCATTATTCGCAAAGCGGAAGCCGATATTCACGGGGCCAGCGAACTCGAAGCTATTCGACGGCAGCTTGCAGACGCCACGGGCTCGGCTATCAGAGGAATGCAATTTGGGGATATTAATGGTCAGAATTTAACGTATACCCGAGAAATTATAGATTTCGTTGTGGCACAGCTTTCTCAGCTAAGCCCTGAAAGTGCACACCACGTGAAAGAAAATTTAGCTAACTATCAGATGTCGCTTACCGAGAAAGGGCAGGCCGACCACAATCCGGTTTCCGCGACCTCGATGGACGCAGGCGACATAGAACTCTTTTAAAAACAAAAATCTTCACAAGTAAGTGAATCCAGACATTCAAAAAGGTGATTGAGCTATGAGTAAAAGCATACTGATTGTGGACGACTCTGTGTCTATTCGTCAAATGGTCGAAATGACCCTTAAATCAGCAAATTACAACGTAACAACAGCCCAAGATGGACAAGATGCACTAGATAAGTGCCAAGGTGCTCGTTTCGATTTTGTGCTTACCGATCAGAACATGCCGCGCATGGACGGCTTAACCTTAATTAGGTCACTGCGCGGTTTAGCTAACTTTCGTTCAACACCCATAGTGATGCTAACCACCGAGGCGGGCGATGACATGAAAGCCAAAGGTAAAGCGGCGGGGGCAACTGGTTGGATGGTGAAGCCTTTCGACCCAAACAAGCTGCTTGATGTGATGAAGCGTGTTTTAGGTTAACGCAATCTTGGCTTTTTAAAGGGTAAACGGGAGTCAGTCATGACCATTGATATAAACCAGTTTCACGGCGTTTTTTTTGACGAAAGTGATGAGCACCTCCAAGACATGGAGCAACTGCTAATGACCTTGGATGTCGACTCCCCAGACCCTGAAGAGCTCAACAGCATTTTCAGAGCCGCACACTCTATTAAAGGGGGAAGTGGAATTTTTGGGTTTGATGCGTTGATGAACCTCACGCATGTAATGGAGAATCTACTCGACAAAGCGCGCAATCAAGAAATTCAGGTTACTGCTGACATTGTTGATGTTTTCCTTCAAACCTTGGACGTACTTAAAGACACGCTAGCCGCTTACAAAGCCCAGGCAGAATTGCCCCAAGAAGAAATCGATGCGAGCATTAAGGTACTTGAAGCAACGTTAGCGAGCGCGTCCGGGGAAGTATCTGAAGAAGCAAGCGAGCAATGTGCCGATGCTGAGTTGACTAATACCAGTAACGATATTGAAGGCTTTGGATTCTTTGATGACGAAGAACCTGCCCAAGAGACCCAAGCTGAAAACCAGACCGAGGAGATTGAAGGCTTTGGGCTCTTTGACGACGAAAAAGAAAACAAATCACAAGACCAGGCTAATGTAGAGGCCAATGCAGAACCTAGCTCACAGAGCCAACAAAGCAGCGGCGCCCAAGCTTTAAAAGCGGACGAAGGATTTGGTTTTTATGAGCCCGAAAGTTTACCAGTAAAACCGGCTATCAACGACGCCGCTCCATCTTCTTTGAAACAACCCATTGTTAAACCGGTAAAACCTAAACCTAAGGCGGCAGCCAAAGAAGCGGCGTCTATCCGCGTAGATACCAACAAAATCGATGCCATGGTTAATTTGGTCGGTGAATTAGTTATTACCCAATCCATGCTATCTAACGTTGGCCAAGAAGTGGAAGGGCAAGTTGGCGAACGCTTGCAGTTAGCGATTGATGAGCTGCAGCGCAATACTCGGGAAATTCAAGAGTCGGTGATGTCTATGCGCATGCTACCGGTAAATATGACGTTTAATCGGTTCCCTCGTGTTGTTCGAGACTTATCTTCAAAGCTGGGCAAAAAAGTAGATCTAGTAATTCAAGGCGGCAATACCGAGATAGACAAAAGCTTAATTGAAAAGCTGGTCGACCCTCTTACCCACCTAGTTAGAAACAGTATTGACCACGGTATAGAGAGTCCTGAAAAGCGCCTAGAAAGCGGAAAATCAGAAAACGGCACTGTGATCTTAAGTGCCGAGCAAAAAGGTAGCAGCATTATCATCGGTATTATTGATGATGGTGCAGGGCTCAATAAAGCGCGCATATTAGAAAAAGCCACGCAGAATGGCCTTCCAGTAACCCCCGACATGCCCGATAGCGAAATCTGGCAACTTATCTTCCAAGCCGGGTTTTCTACTGCAGCAGAAGTTACCGATGTGTCCGGGCGTGGCGTAGGTATGGACGTAGTACGCAGAAATATCGAGTCTATCGGCGGTCGCATTGAAATAGAGTCATCCCAAGGTGAAGGCTCAGCATTTTATATTCATCTCCCCCTTACCCTCGCGATTGTCGACGGCATGTGTGTGTCGGTGGGAGAGCAAATTTTTGTTATTCCGCTACTTAATGTTATCGAGTCCTTTCAACCCACGGCTTCTCAAGTCAAAACCTTAGGCAATGACAAAGTACTCTGGATACGAGATCAGTACTGGCCGCTGGTGTCTCTAACTCAACTTATGCAAGTGGATGACGGTATTACCGAACCTACCAAAGGCATTGTGGTGTTGCTAGAGAGCAGTAAAAAACGCTATGGCGTGCTGGTAGATTCGCTAGTGGGCCAACAACAGGTCGTTATTAAAAGTCTTGAACAGCATTACAAAAAAGTCGCAGGGATAGCCGGCGCAACTATTATGGGAGACGGCAAGGTTGCAATGATTTTAGACGCCGATTCAGTGGCATCTAACTGTATGAATATTCCAAATGAAGAGGTCTCACTATGAGCGAAGCAGCCTTGCAGCAAGCCGTTAGTGCATCAAAAGAAAACGAGTTTTTAAGCTTTGTGTTAGGCGAAGAGCACTACGCCCTTGATATCACAACAGTGAAAGAAATTCGCGGCTATGAGCAGGTCACCAAAATAGCCAACGCGCCAAGCTTTATAAAAGGCGTAATTAATCTACGGGGCGACATCGTTCCTATCGTAGATCTTCGCATCAAATTTAACGTGGGTGAGGCCACTTACAACGATTTCACTATCGTCATTATGTTGAATGTACACGAACGAATTGTGGGCATTGTTGTTGACGGTGTCTCTGATGTTATTCGTCTATCCGAAGATGACATGTTGCCGCCACCAGAGTTTGGCGTGGCGTTTGACAGTAAGTATTTGCACGGTCTTGCTGATGTGGATGAGCACATGGTGATTCTCGTTAATATTGAAAGCCTGATTACAAGTAATGAGTTGGGTTTGGTTGAAACAAAAGCACAAATGGCAGAGGACTAAGTAATGGGGATCATGACGTGGTTAGAAGATTTCACCAAAGCAACGGATGTCAACCAGGCGTTGCGAAACAAGCAAGCGCTCGATTCAACAACCTGTTGCATTATGATGGCGGATGCCGATAGAAATATCGTTTATGCAAACCAATCTGTAAAGAACTTACTCAAAGAAAATGAGAAGGCGTTACAGGCGGTATTACCCAGCTTCTCTGCCGATAACTTAGAAGGGCAGAATATTGATCAGTTTCACCGCAACCCATCGCATCAACGTAATATTCTGGCAGAGCTTAAGTCGACCATGACTTCAACTATCAGTATTGGCGACCTAAATTTCAAACTGACTCTGACCCCTTTATTCGACCAAAGCCATAAAAATATAGGCACCATGGTTGAGTGGGTTGATCAGTCAGAGTTACTTATAAAAAGTATGATGCTTGAAGTACTTAACAATGCACAGGCCGTTATTGAGTTTAATGCAGACGGCATTATTCAGCAGGCAAACGACAACTTTCTAAACGCACTAGGCTATAGCCTTAATGAAATTGTAGGCAATCATCACAAAATGTTTTGCGATGCCAAATACGTACGCTCAGAAGGATATGCCCAATTTTGGCGAGACCTTAAAGCTGGAAAGGGGCAAAGCGGAGAGTTTTGCCGCTTCGATAAGATGGGCAAAGAAGTGTGGATCCAAGCCACTTATAACCCGGTATTTGATGGCGATGGTAATGTTATTCGTATCGTTAAGTTTGCAACTGACATCACAGCAACGAAATTAAAAAATGCCTATTTTGAAGGGCAAATTGAAGCGATAAATAAAGCGCAAGCCGTGATTGAGTTCGACTTAGACGGCAAAATCTTAAATGCTAATGAGAACTTCACCAATACCGTTGGTTACAGCCTAGATGAAATAAAAGGCAAACATCACAGTATCTTTGTTGAAGACGATTACAAGCGCAGCGCTGAGTATACCCAATTCTGGGAGCAACTTCGCCAAGGTGTGCAGTTTACCGATGAATTTAAGCGCATAGGTAAAGGGGGCAAAGAGGTATGGATCCAAGCGTCTTACAACCCTATTTTGGACCAAAACGGCCGGCCACATCGAGTGGTGAAATACGCGATTGATATTACTGGTACTAAGCAAGCCATTAAAGATATTAAACACGCTATGAATGAGTTGGTTGAGGGTAACCTCGATTGCAGAATAGATCACGAGTTTGATGGAGAGTTTAAAGAATTAGGGTCGTCTATTAATCGCTTTATTGATGATATGCGCCGCATTATAGGGTCAATTAGTGACGTGATGACTCGCTTATCTCAAGGGGATTTAACGGCGGTGCTCGACGAGGAGTTCGAAGGCGAGTTTCAAATATTGGGCGATGCTATCAATCAATTCGTTGACGAAATGTCAGGCACGATAGGTTCGATTTATCAAGCAGTAGAAACCATCAACACCGCATCGTCTGAAATTGCCACTGGAAACTCTGATTTATCCAGCCGTACTGAACAGCAAGCGTCTAGCTTAGAGGAAACGGCATCAAGTATGGAAGAGCTCACCGGTACAGTGAAACTCAACGCCGAAAACGCAGAACAAGCAAACAGTCTGGCGGCACAAAGCTGTGATGTGGCTACCCGAGGCGGAGAACTCATTCGCCAAGTTGTCGATACCATGTCGTCAATTAACGAATCGGCGCAAGAAATTTCAGACATCATCGGTGTTATAGACGGTATTGCCTTCCAAACTAATATTCTAGCCCTGAACGCCGCGGTAGAAGCAGCGAGAGCGGGTGAGCAAGGCAGAGGCTTTGCCGTAGTGGCATCCGAGGTAAGAAGCTTAGCTCAACGCTCTGCAGAAGCGGCGAAAGAAATCAAGGAGCTGATATCTGACTCGGTAAGCAAAATTGATGGCGGCAACAAGCTCGTGAACCAGTCAGGTGACACCATGGAAGAAGTGGTGACCTCGATAAAGCGAGTTAACGATATTATGTCCGAAATTGCTGCGGCGAGCGCAGAACAAGCCTCTGGTATTGAAGAAGTCAGCAAGGCAGTGGTTCAGATGGATGAAATGACCCAGCAAAACGCGGCATTAGTCGAAGAAGCGGCGGCTGCGGCGGAAAGTTTACAGCAGCAGTCGGGTAACTTAGCTGAGCGCGTATCAACGTTCAACATAGGTGATAGAGCTGAAATGACCGATGCGCAGCCAACAAAAGCTGCTGCAACAATAAAAGAGAAGCACAAAGCCTCGGTGGCAGTACTCAGTACGGGTAAAAAGCTAGCGCCGAAAGTGCCTAGCAGCAACGAGTGGGAAACATTTTAACAAGTACAAAGGCGAATTCTTGAAAAGGGATTCGCCTTTTTTGTATTGATGACGATTTTCAGGCGAATCGCAGGGTGGGTCGCCGTTAACCAGGTGGGTAAGATGATGGGCGTATTTAATATATTTCACAACGAAGAATTGGTCGCGGCGCAAAGCCTTTCACGCTTTCAAGAGCAGGCGTTAAGCGAGAGTGCCGCATGTTTAATGCTAGTCGATGCGAATGGCGCGATTACTTTTACAAATAAGGCGTTCGTGGCGCTAATTAAACAGTATCAGCAGCCGTTCCAGCTAGCACTGCCAAGTATCGATTATGAAAACTTGGCGGGCTTACCTATGTCCAGCTTTTTTGCAGCTAATAGCGAACTCGCTGCACGTTACGCAAACTGTAACCATAGCGACACCTTCCTGCTACCTCTAGGCGATTTACTTTTCACACTTAAGCTTACCGTTATAAAAAGCGTGGAAGGCGACAAGCTCGGCACTATGGTTGAGTGGTTGAACGATCAGGAGTTGCAGTATAAAACCGGTGTGCTTGAAGGGCTCAACCGCTGCCAAGCGGTGATTGCGTTTACGCCCGACGGCATTGTTGAAGATGCTAACGAGAACTTTCTTAAGGTAACGGGGTATTCCAAAGAGGATATTGTTGGCCAACACCACAGGCTCTTTGTGTTGCCCGATTACGGGGTGTCACAAGAGTACGGTAAATTTTGGGAAGCATTGAAAAACGGCGAGCGCAGTAGCGGTGAATACTGCCGCGTAGCCAAAAATGGCGACAAGATTTGGATTCAAGCGTCGTACAACCCTATCTATGACAAGCTTGGTAACATCGTGCGGGTGGTTAAATTTGCCACCGACATTACCGAACAAAAGCGAAAAAACGCTGATTACGAAGGCCAGATTAATGCAATCGATAAATCGCTGGCGGTTATAGAGTTCGATTTAGATGGCGTAATACAGGATGCCAACGAAAACTTCTGTGCAACCACCGGGTATGAGCTGGCCGAAATTAAAGGCCAGCACCATAGCATGTTTGTTGAGCCAAATTACAAGATGAGCCCTGAGTATGCAGCATTTTGGCGAGATTTGAAAAAAGGCGAGTTTAAATCGGGTGAATTCAAACGAGTGAAAAAAGATGGGAGTGAGCTTTGGATTCAAGCCTCATACAACCCAATATTTGATGAGTTTGGTCAGCCGTTGAAGGTGGTTAAATATGCGTCAGACGTTACCGTGCAAAAACTACAGAATGCGTTTAACACGGGTCAAATAGAGGCAATAGGAAAATCTCAAGCGGTTATAGAGTTTGATGTGCATGGCAATATTCTCACTGCCAATCACAACTTTTTAGCAACAGTCGGTTACGCGTTAGAAGAAATTCAAGGCAAACATCATCGTATATTCGTTACAAAGCAAGAGCGAGAGTCTGATCAATATCAACGTTTTTGGAAGCAGCTTGCCGACGGGCAATTTTATTCGGGTGAGTTTCATCGCGTTGCAAAGGACGGTACCGATGTATGGATACAAGCAACCTATAATCCTATTTTGGACATGAGCGGCAATGTTGTAAAGGTGGTGAAGTACGCCAGCAATATTACCGAACAAAAAGTCAAAAATGCATACTATGAAGGGCAACTTGCAGCAATTGGAAAGTCGCAGGCCGTTATTGAATTTAATATGGACGGCATTATTCAGCATGCCAACGACAACTTTTTAAACACGGTGGGCTACACCCTTGAAGAAATTAAAGGCAAGCATCACAGTATGTTCGTGGACCCTGCTTACCGAGCTAGCCCAGAATACGCCGCGTTCTGGGATGGACTACGCAACGGTACGTATTCTTCGGGGGAATACCGAAGAGTGGGCAAAGACGGCAAAGAAATATTTATTCAAGCCACCTATAACCCAATTTTAGATCACAATGGTAAGCCTTTCCGTGTGGTTAAATTTGCTACTGATATTACCGGCAGAACCCAAGCCGTAGATGAAATTAAGCATGTCATGACAAGACTGACCGAGGGAGACTTAACGGTTAATATCGAGCACGCTCTTGAAGGAGACTTCGCTGTACTTGGTGAAGCTATAAACCAGTTCATTAATGAAATGCGCGGCACCATTACCAGTATCAATGATGCCGTTGAAACAATAAATGTGGCATCTGGTGAAATTGCGACAGGTAACGCTGACTTATCAAGCCGTACCGAGCAGCAGGCTTCAAGCCTTGAAGAAACCGCATCAAGTATGGAAGAGCTAACCGGAACGGTGAAACTCAATGCTGAAAATGCAGAGCAAGCTAACGGTTTAGCTGCGCAAGCTAGCAAAATAGCTTCTCAAGGGGGAGAAGTCATTGGTGAGGTCGTAGATACCATGACGCAAATTAACGACTCAGCACAAGAAATTTCGGACATCATAGGCGTGATTGACGGCATTGCCTTTCAAACCAATATTTTAGCATTAAATGCGGCAGTGGAAGCAGCCCGAGCGGGTGAACAAGGTCGGGGTTTTGCTGTAGTAGCGTCAGAAGTACGTAATTTAGCGCAACGTTCTGCAGAAGCTGCCAAAGACATTAAAGAGCTTATTTCAGACTCAGTAAGCAAAATTGCAAGCGGCAATCAGTTGGTGGTGAAGTCGGGTGAAACCATGGCTGAGGTGGTAACTTCCATTAAGCGCGTAAACGATATCATGTCTGAAATTGCTGCCGCATCGGCAGAACAGGCTTCTGGAATAGAAGAAGTGAGCAAAGCGGTTATCCAAATGGATGAAATGACGCAGCAAAACGCGGCGTTGGTAGAAGAAGCAGCGGCCGCGGCAGATAGTTTGAAACAGCAATCGGCACAGCTAAACGAGCGAGTATCGGTATTTGAGGTAGGTAAAGGCCTAACTGCTGACCAGCAACATATCGCCGCATTACCTCAAAGAAATTTTGGCCATCAACGCGTGGCCTCGGCCACTCATCACGCCCCGCGGTCAGCTGTACTTAAACCTGCTATGCCTGTTGAGGCCGAGTGGGAGTCGTTTTAATGATGGCAGCGGTAGAGGAACGCAATGGTATACGGGAGTTCACCTTTGAAAAGGCGGACTTCAAGAATGTTCAGCAAATGCTGTTTAAAAAAGCGGGCATTAATTTGTCGGATGCAAAAGAGGCTATGGTGTACAGCCGATTGGCGCGGCGCATACGGGCACTCAATTTAAAAAGCTTTAGTGAGTACCTTGGTGTAGTGAATCAATCAGAGGCTGAGTTAGAACAGTTTATCAATGCGCTAACCACCAACTTGACGTCGTTTTTTAGAGAGCCCCATCATTTCACCGCCTTGGCTGAGTATTTGCGACAGCATTCGAATGTAACGAACATTTGGTGTGCGGCAAGTTCCACGGGAGAAGAGCCTTACTCGATTGCTATGGTCGTGGCAGAAGCCTTTGGTAGCTTTAAAACGCCCGTGAAAATCATAGCTTCAGACATTGATAGTAAGGTGTTGAGTAAAGCAAAGGCTGGCATTTACCCATTCGCTTCGATTTCAAAAATACCTGCTCATCGGCAGAAGCAGTTTTTTCACAAAGGAAAAGGGGCGAACGAGGGCAAGGTAAAAGTGGTCGATGAACTTCGCAACATGGTGCAGTTTAAAAAGCTCAACCTGACAGATAAAAAATGGGATGTAAAGGGGCCCATAGATATTATCTTTTGCCGAAATGTGATGATTTATTTTGACAAGCCGACCCAGCTAAAAGTACTGCAAAAAATGGTGGGCATGCTTAAGCCCACTGGACTGTATATGGCGGGGCACTCTGAAAATTTCAATATGTATACTAACCTTGTGAGACCGGTAGGAAAAACTATTTATCGACCGGCTGATTAGGAGTATTCGTGGCGTCTTGCAACTTTGAAGCACCGATAAGCTATTACGACAAACGCTTTGCAACTGACGCTGTAAAGCTGTTGCCAGGGCAGTACTTCGTAACTACCCAAAATAAAATGCTGGTCACTGTGCTGGGCTCCTGTGTGGCGGCATGTTTATTTGACCCGGTTTCAGGCATTGGTGGCATGAACCATTTTATGCTGCCAAGCGTGAATAAAACTGCCGAAGAGTTCGACAAAATGCAGGGGATGGCCGCGAAGTATGGCGTTCACGCCATGGAACTGCTTATTAACGATTTAGTGAAGGCCGGGGCGTCAAAAAAGAGAATTAAGGCAAAAATATTTGGCGGGGGGAAGGTGGTTCCCTCGTTCGTTCAAAACGATGTGGGACGGTTTAACGCCGAATTTGTTACCCAATTTTTAAACACAGAGCGCATTCCCATACTCGCGAGTGACTTGTGCGATACCTATGCACGAAAAATCTATTTTTTTCCTAGTGACGGTAACGTACTCATGAAGCGTATTCATGAACTTAATAATGCGACTATTATTGAGCGCGAAAGCCAGCATCGTTGGGAGCTGTCTGCTCGGGCACCAAACGGTAGTGTTGATTTATTTGAGGACTGAAAATGACAATTAAAGTACTGGTAGTCGATGACTCTGCGTTGATAAGACAAATTCTCAGCGAAATTATAAAAAGCGAACCAGACATGACATTGGTAGGTGCAGCGCCCGATGCGTTTGTAGCGAAAAAACTCGTATTAGAGAAATCACCTGATGTAATAACACTCGATATCGAAATGCCAAAAGTAGATGGTTTACGGTTCCTTGAAGTACTAATGAATGCAAAACCGACCCCGGTTGTGATGATTTCCACGCTCACCGAAAAGGGCGCTGACGCCACACTTCGTTCATTGGAACTTGGGGCTATCGACTTTGTTGCGAAACCCAAAATTGGCGTGGCGCAGGGCATGGCTGATTATCACCAACTTATAGTTGGAAAAATACGTACTGCCGCCCGCTCTAAAGTAAAGAAAGCGACGCCTGCTAAGGCATCAGCGGTAAGCAAAGTGAACTACACTGGCACAGAAAAACTTATTGCGATAGGTGCATCTACCGGTGGCACTGAAGCCATTAAGGAAGTGCTGCGAACATTTCCTGCAAATGCACCGGCGACGGTTATCACTCAACACATGCCCGCTGGGTTTACATCGACCTACGCAAGGCGTTTAGACTCGGTATGTCAAATGCAGGTCAAAGAGGCAAAAGGCGGGGAACGCTTGCTGCCTGGGCAAGCTTACCTAGCCCCAGGTGATAAGCATATGGAGATAGAAAGGAGCGGAGCTGACTATCGAATTAGGTTAACTGATGGGCCCCGGGTTTCAGGCCATAAGCCCTCTGTTGACGTACTGTTCAATTCAACTTGTAGGAGCGCAGGTAGTAACGCGATTGGTGTGCTATTGACTGGCATGGGCAGTGACGGTGCAACGGGCTTGCTTGAATTATTAAATGCGGGCTGTGAAACCTTTTGCCAAGATGAAGCGAGCTGCATTGTATTTGGCATGCCAAAAGTAGCCATCGAGAAGGGCGCGGCCAAGCAAGTGATAAGCTTAGACAGGATGGGTGAAACAGTGATGGAAACAGTAGAAAAATTGTCAGCGGGTAGTCGTTTGTAGGTGTAGTAAGTAAATACTAACAAAAAAGAAATGCCCGTCCTAAAATCGCTGAGTGGATTGGGATAAGCCCACTTGTTTCGAAAAACCTAAGGTGTTTTAATATCAACGCGTTACAGTTAGTAATGCTGCTACAGAATGCTGTTCCTGTGGCCGATACTATGGATAGGCTAATTGTTAATTACGCAAAATATAAAAATCGATACGTAAGTGGAATGGTAAGATTAAGTAAAGTCGTCATAATAATATAAAAGACAATGGCTTACAGGTAGTGGTTTCAGTAAAGTAAGCAGTGATTTATTACTGCGTATATTTTGAAGTACCTAACAAGAATAAAAGGCCTGCTATATTCCTTACAGATTTAAAGCAAGTATATGCTCATTTTTACGGTATGACACTAACCTGGGATTATAACGAGTAGTTGGGGACTCTTATGAAACAGCAAACGCTAGTAGCGCTATCGGCCTTAATGTTTTCTTCTTCTGTTTTTGCGAATGGCGGATTTGAACCAAATAAAAAAGAATGTGTTAATGTCGGCAAAGAAATAACGCGTGTTAGCAGTGAAATGGATACTGCCAAGTCAGGGATCCAGAAGTCGTGGCTGAAACGTCAGCTAGGCGCATTAAAAACAAAGCGCACTTCTTGTAGCATGAAAGGTTTTGAAGCAAATAAGCCAGAACTGGCTAAACTCTAATTGCCTAAATGCTTGCTGAAAGCGACATAGCGAATTAGCGCTAATACGAATAGAAAAGTCTTACCTAGGTAAGACTTTTTTGTTTTTGCTGCAATAACACGCGAAACCCGTGCAGAATGAAACATTAACGAGTTACTAAACTAACCAGCTCATTCAATGATGCAATGCTGTGATCGGGAGTTAAACCGAGCGGGTACATCATTTTCCCTGGCCGTTCTACAAACGTGGTTCGCATTCCCGTTGCTTTAGCCCCGCTTACGTCCCAACCGTGCGCGGCAACCATCATCGCCTCTTCATTTTTCACATTGGCTTGTTGGCAAGCCCAGTGATACACCGCGGGGTGGGGCTTGTAGGTTCGTATGCGCTCTACACTCAACACGTGGGAAAAGTAGTGTTTAATATTGGCATATTCTAGTTGAGCATTTAAGCCAGTTTCAGATGAATTAGATAGCGCTACCAAAGCAATACCGGCACTGTGGAGAGCTTTGAGCGTAGGGATGACATCATCATGCGCAGGCAGCTTCGTAATGTATTGCTTAATGGTGTCTTTGGCCGTTTTTTCATCTAGCGCAATGTTTTTACGGTAGGCCACCATCGTAAGTGCTGCACCGCCCACATCAATGAAGTCGTGAAACTGTGAAGACATGGCGTCGACTAAACTATGGTGAAGCAAGTTAGCAAACCACAGGTCTACCAGCGTTTCATCACCCTCTAAAACCGTTGCGAGCCCCGTTTTAATGGCCTGCATATCCAATAGTGTTTCGTTGATATCGAAGAATATTACCCGTGGCGTCACGATACACCTTCCTTTTGCTATTGGTGATAAACGTAGCGCTTTGCCTAAACGCACTTGTAGCTTATACCAATGTAAAACAGAAATGGTTTTGCGAAAGCGTTATACGACCAAAGTCGCCTCTGTTGCTTTGAAATTCAATGTAGAAAGGAGCAGACGGATAACATAAGAAAATAAAAAGCCGGCATAAAAAGAGTGATGCCGGCTTAGTATTTTACAAGCTCACAGTATATTTATAGATCGTCGGCTTTATTATTTAGATCAAGAGACATGGCGATATCATCCAGTATATCGTTAAGGCCCGTTATCTTTTCATTAGCGATAAATACGCTCATGTGTGATTCAACCTCAATACTGTCGGTTGTCGTTTCACTTTCAAACGTACTATCAAGTGCGCTTTGCACTCTATCGAAGAACTGGCGCGCACTTCTTTCCTCGATATTGTGTAGGCACAAAATAAATTGCTCGGTACCAAAACGGCCAAGAATGTCATTGCCGCGCGTCGCATTCTGAAGGGTCTGGGCTATTTTTCTTAACACCAAATCGCCTTTGGTTGAGCCCAGTTTACGGGTAATGTCACGCAGGTTACTCACATCGAAAATGGCGATGGCAATGGCTCTACCTGGTTTTGGCGCATCAAGTTTATTTATACGGGAAATAGCAGAGTCGGCGTTAAGTAGCTGAGTTACCGGGTCGATAGCTTTACGCGCTTGGTGTTTTCTGTGCAAGACATAGCCCGCTATACCACTTATCAGTATGAAAACAATAATAGCGGTATACAGTGTATTTTTACGTCGCTGCTCAGCTTGCTCAATGGCAGACTCTAGATCATAAATGCGAGTATAAAGGTTGGCTGCACCGATAATTAAGGAAGAGTCTTGCGTCAGTTCCCTGCGCTTTGTGACTTCTTTTGAATAAATGTTGTGCGCCGCTTTAGCGCGCTCCAAATCCCCTAACGCAATGTACATATCTACATTAAAACTTAAATAGTCTAAATTGGTTTCAAATACCTTAGGTATTACATTGGCGTTCATTGCCTTGATTTCTGATAGGTACTCTCTTATGCAAGGCAGGTCGCTATTTTGTAAGCAAATTTCGGTTTTATGCCAGCTAACCAGCATCTCACCTAGCGAACTGGATATATTCGCAGTTGCCTCTTCTAGATCGGGCAGGGTGTAAGCCAAGCTAGTATAGTCTTGGGTTTTTCTATAATAAATTGACAGCGCGTACTGATACAAAAAGTTGCTAAGCGTGGTATTTATTTCAGTATTTAATGCACCTAGTTCTAATATGCTTTGGTACGCTCGGTCGAACTGACCACTGCTTAACAGTGACACAATGGCGCTAATAATAATACTTACCCTGTTACTGCCTTCGTACACTTGAAGCCCCATCTCATGGGCTTTTAAATACTGCTCGGCGGCGAGGGCGTGCTGCTCTAAGCTACCGTAAAGTAAACCTATAGAGTTATGAATATGCGCCAGTTCCCCCGGGCTACCGTCATTTGAATAGCGCTTTAACACGCCAAACATTTTGCCCAGCCTAACTTCAGGGGATGAAGAATCGGAACAATAGCTAATAAGCCCTAAAGAGGCACTGGTAAAAATATCGCTGTGACGTTCGGGTGAAGATAAGTCTTGCGCCTGCTTATAGTATTTACAGCGCGCTGGGTTTTCCCTTGCATCATAAGAGAAGCCAATTTGATAAATGGCAGACGCAAATGCATAGGAACTCTCATCAATGTTGCTCTGCATTATCGCTTTTAGCAGCATTTTTTCTGCTTCTTCATATTTGCCGCGGCAAATCAAAAACTGCCCCTTTGCGACAGTCAGTGCGAAACGCTGCTGGGTAGAAAGAGATTCGCCTAAAAGCGTTTTTTCAAGTTGAGGAAACAAAGACTGGCTAGGACAGTCGTATGAAGGAGTGCGAACTTCCTCTATGAAAGCGTCTATCGCATCACTTGCCTCTGTTGTGAAAGAAGCAAACGCAACGCTTAAAATCAAAATTATTGTACAAGCAATCTTTTGAAACATGAGTATTCGATTTTGTTTTTCCTCAATAATATCGATTTGATTGGGGAAGTACTACAAAAGCCCCATAAAAAAGCGGCTTTTTTATGGGGGCGGGGGGAGAGGTTTGTTTATGAGTAGCTTAAAGGCAAAATTTAATACGCTGTTAGTGTGCAGAAGGCGCGCCAAAGCTTACCAAAATAGCAACGCCTATTAGGGCTACCCCAGACCAGATAATAGTGGCCCTTGTGGCTTTTTCTCCCAGCACCCACGCAACCCCAAGCGACATTAATGCGCTGGTGGCAATAAGCGTTTGAACAACGGCGGCTTTTGCATAGGCAAAAGCAAACATTTGTAAGTAAATTGCGGCAGTAGTACCCAGTAACGTGGCTAAGACAAACGCGGGCCATACACGATTGCCATTTTCAATAACGGGCATATAGCGGGTTTTCGTAAGCGCAATAAAGGGGACGACAAAAAACATACCACCCACTAAGCGTAAAAACGCGGCACTGGCAGCGTCAATTTCACCCGCGCTTAAAATGTCGCGGCTAACTACCGCCCCTATAGCCTGACATAGCGCAGCGCCCACGCCATATAAATAGCCACTGGTAGCAAATACGTGGGTAGTACTGCGCTTGCGTGCTTTAATGACCATGTCGACAGAAAACAATACTACTGCAACGCCAACCCACTGCTGCCAGGTAATCCATTCGCCAATAAACGCCATAGCAAAAAGGGCAGTGAATAAAGGCGCAAGGGTTTCGGCGACCAGCACCGCTTGGCTATCGCCAATGCTCTGTAAGGCTTTAAAAAAGCAGGTGTCGCCAATGCCTATACCAATAAGCCCGCTAAGCAATAACCACAAAACAGCATGAGTACTAAGCCCCGTTGGCTGAACCACTACTAAAACCACTGCCAAAATGGCAATAGAAATAAGCCCCTTCCAAAAGTTCATGGTAAGCGGCGAAAATGCGTTACCCGTTCCACGGAATAAACGCGCAGCAATTGCCCAACAAAGCGCTGTACCTAGCGCAGCAAAAACACCCATAAATTACCTGTTAAAACTTTGCCCCAAAATGCTGGGGTAAATAAGTAGCTTGCCAAAAAGAGCGGCTATGCTAATGCAAGGTGTGGGCGGGGTAAACTTAAATCACATCAGCAGTTTTTAACGAAATACATCGAAGCCTTAAGCAAACGTAACTGAAGGCAAAAGGCTTTCGTGGCATTATATTGGCGGTAAAATTCGCGAGTAAGTTAAGCGCTGTATTCAATTAAGTGGGCGTTAACCGAATTTTAAAAATAACAGTGAAGTAAAAGGACGAGAAAAGCGTGAGCGTAGAGCAGATGAACTTAACCGGCATTAAAGGTGTAATATTCGATTTAGACGGCACCTTGGTAGAGTCTAGCCTTAACTTCACACAGATGCGCGCCGACGTAGGCTGCCCACAAAACGAAGACATTCTTACCTTTGTAGATGCCCTTCGCTGCGCCGAAGCCAAAGCGAATGCACACCGAGCTATTTTGCAGCACGAACTAGACGACGCGCAAAATGCTAAGTGGTTACCCATTGGCAAAGCCATGGTGGAAAAGGTGCAGGCACACAAGCTCCCCATGGCAATAGTTACCCGCAACTGCCGACAAGCCACCGCCATTAAGGTAGCCAATAATGGCATACCCATCGACTACGTACTTACCCGCGAAGATGCCCCGGCCAAGCCCGACCCAACTGCATTACTGATGGTGGCGAACACATGGCAGCTTCAACCTGAAGACTGCCTATATGTGGGCGACTTTATTTATGATCAGCAAGCCGCCGAAAATGCTGGGATGAAGTGGTTGTTGGTTTAGATTTCAACTTTATGGCCATCAGGAGGAGGTGGTAATTCAGGAAGAATATTTAATAGCTCCTCATCACAAAGGTGCATAGGCCCAGTTCCTGCATATACTTTAGTATAGTCTTCCTCTGCAAGCTCTTGCATGTTTGTTTTTTGTTCGATATTCATAGTGAACCTTTTCCTCATTTAATTTAACAACGCTAGAAAGCGATGCAAAATTAACAAGGCTTCAGACATATGGATTTGCGAATAGAGACAACATTGAAATATTGCACAAAATATTTAGGACTTGGCGCAATTTTAGTAATTCTTTGTCTCTTTTTTTCCAATACCTCACATGCATTAGAAGTTTCATTAAACGGTAAAACAAAGTTTGCGGGTATCTCGGCGGGTATTATTAGAGATGTTGAAGTTGTTGGTGATTCTGTTTATATCGCTTCAGAAAATGGGGTCTTTAAATATTTAGGAGGTCAATCAGAAAAGGTTGCCTATAGTTCTTCCCCTGAAATGCACGGTACAATTTCCGACCTCTTTTTCGATGGCAAAGAAACACTCTGGATAGTCGAATTTGGGGTAGGGGTTCACAAGTATAATCTTGAAACCGGTGCTTCTGAAATGTTTTCCAAAAATACCAAGTGGCCGAAGTATGCTTGGAAGATTGCAGCTTTAGAGCACTTTCTTGTTGTTTCACTCATACAAGGCGTGATCATTGTAGAAAAGAGCACAGGTGTGGTTCAAGATTGGGCCTCGAATATAGGAGTCGGCCATGTAGATAAAGTCCTTTCTATCGCTGTCCATAAGAACGAAATAGTCTATTTGACTTCGGAAGAGGGGCTAATAGTAGTCACGCCTGAAAAGACAGCCATTGAACTAGTCAATCTAGCGAAAACGTTACCGCTTCTTTCAAAAATACATTCTGTTGCTGTATCTGAAAACAATGTTTACATTGGAGGTAAGGAAGGTGTTTATCTTTGGGATACTTTTACCGGCGAATTTTCTTTTTATTCATTCAAAGAGCTTAGCGATAGTGTAGGACCAGTCTCAGATATTTACGTTTCAAGGGAGGGGCGAATATTTATAGCGGCTGGTGGCCTATACGAAATAGTAAAAGCAGAGATAAGGAAGCCTGCTTTTATGTCTCCCTTGATTACCTCTGAGGGTATAAAAAGCATAGTTAAGTTAACCGAAATCTCTTCGGGAGAATTGTTACTCGCTTCTTCACAACTCGGCCTTATTTCAATCACTCCTTCCCATGAGGCTATAAACCTTATTCATGAAAATGATCAAGTTTTAAGGAAGAACATCAAGACTTTCGGTGTTAGCGACGAGTTTGGATACGCTGTTAAAACGAAAGATAAAAGTTATCTAATCAATCTTGAAAATGGTGAATTAACCCCCTCTGATTTTTGGCAAGGCAACCAGTGTATAGATAAAAACCTCAAAATCGTTAATAAAACTTACTCAAAGAGTATCGCAAACTACGCTTATTGCGATTCCCCATTTTCTCACTCAATAAACAATTCAGATTCATCTTACTATGCTTATCATGATGATGGTGAACAAGGTTTTTACGATCTGATAGTGAATGATGTGATAGTAGATAAAATACCTGCTCCACGCCAAATGCTGTTCTCTCTATCAACTTCCTCAGGAGAAATTGCTGGATTCGATACGAAAAGCAACTTTCATATCCAGATGTCAAAATTTCATTGGAAAACTATTTCTCCAGACGAAGGTCATTGGGTAGGTTTGACTTGTTTAATTGAATTAGAGGAGGTTTTTCTTGTTTGTACATCGGGGCAAGGAGTTAAGTCAATTAGCAAGAGAAATGGGAATATAAAACAGTCAAAATTTCACTTTGAAAATGAGGCGCGATTTATCAGAGGAGGGCAGCTAACCAGCAATAAAAACTTATGGTTCTTAACTAATATGGGGCTTTATGCTTTCACACCGGGTGAACAAGTTTTTTTATTTGATGAAAGTGATGGTTTCTTCGACACAGATTTTGAGTATAGAGGGATAAGAGAATTAGGTGACCGCTTAATTATTCTTGGAGATAAGTATTCATACGTGGTTGATGAGATAAAAGCTATCGAAGCAATGAAAGTGAAACAGGATATTAAAAGTAAGGTCATTTTCACTCGTGTTGAATGGGTAGATAGTGAAATGACCCCCCGCAGTTTATCCCCAAGTTCACTATTAGAAAATTCACCTATCAAATTAGAAAACAGCTTTAATGAGTTGTCTTTAGATTTTAGGACAAACAGCTACTCTGCACATGAGACTCAGGAACTAGAGTTCAGGATTTTAGGTATCGAGGATGAATGGAAAGTTCACCCCATGCCTCAGGCTTTTCTAACTGTGTCCGACTTGAACGCCGGTCACTATGAATTTCAAGCGAGGGTGAAAGGAGACGAATCCCCGGTATCATCGCTTCTTTTTGAAGTGGCTTTGCCTCTATATCTGCAAAGCTACGCACTTTTATGCTATCTACTCATAACATTGTGCATATTTATACTTTATAGAGTTGGCTATTTAACGATTCTCTGGGGGCAGTTCAAAACCACCACCCTATACACCCTCCTGACCCGATATGAAATAACCGACGGACACTCAAAGTTCGAAAAAATGCTGCGTAGTAAAGAGCGTTTCATCAACGAGATCACCCACGAACTTCGAACACCCATTCAAGTCATAAACGGCTCGTTAGAAAAAATCTCTGATACAGATATGGGGACGCGCAAAGAGTTAGTCTGTGTTCAAGATAATATGAAGAGGGTTGAGCAACTAATTAACCAAATGAACCACGATGTTCCCTCAGCGTTAAACATTGAGGACTACTACAAGTCATACTCGTTAGAAAAAATCCGTTTTATTGTTTTATCCCTAGAGCCTTTAGCCAAACAAAAGAGGCAAAATTTAGAGGTTCGGATAAAGGGGAAAAAAGAGGTATTGCTCATTAGCGATAGCCTAGAAAAAATCTTGGCTAACTTAGTACAAAACGCTGTTAAATTTACACCTGAACTTGGCACGATAAAAGTGAGTGCAGTACAAGATAGCAAAGTGCTGAAGATAACCGTAAGCGACGATGGTGAAGGGATTGAAGACAACCTGCAGAGTAAAGTATTTGAGAGATTTGCTAGGGGAAATACAGAAATAGAGGGAAATGGTGTTGGGTTAACAATGGTTAAAACCCTAGTCGAGTTGAACCAAGGGGAGGTTACTCTTCAAAGTCAAAAAGGTGTGGGGACGAGAATAACCGTAACGTTGCCTATCGATGATATTGCTTTTTTGAATTCGCACGCTGAAAATTTGTCGCCGACAAATGCTGAGACAAGCAAGAAATCTCTGTTAATTGTTGATGACAGCAGGGAGTTTCGTTCTTATCTCTTCGAACTTTTTTCTCCTAAGTATCGCTGTTTAGTAGCGCGAAATGGTACACAGGCTTTAGACGTTATGCAGCATTACTTAGTGGATGTAGTGATTACCGATCAAATGATGCACGAAATGGATGGACTTAGTTTGACTAAGGCCATTCGCAGTAATGCCAGCTATGCCAATATTCCTATATTAATGCTTACCGCTAAAACCGGAGCAGAACTAGAAAAATCTGCGTTAGAAGAAAAAGTAGATTACTTCTTGGCAAAGCCTGCCTCTAACGAAGAAATTATGCTTCGTGTAGAGCATCTTTTAGCTGTCAGGGAGGCAAAGGAACAAGGGGAAGAGGGGCGCGATCAACCTGTGTTCAAGTTTGGTTGCCTAAAAATTCGAGAGTTTGATAACGAAAAAGATATGGCGTTTTATCTCAACTTTATTGCTGTACTCGAAAAAAACTATCACGATGAGTCTTTCAACAGAGATCAGGCAGCAACGGCGTTACTGATCAGCCCTCGAAGTTTGAACCGTAGAATGTCAGAACTTTTCGATTATAACTTCAGTGAGTTTCTTTCACGTTTTAGGGTAGAAAAGTCTATCCCATTATTGTTAGAAGGAAAGAGTATTCTAGATACCTGCCTAGACGTGGGCTTCGGCACCGCAGCTTATTTTTCGACGTCCTTTAAAAAGGTTATGAGCTTACCACCCAAAAAGTTTGTGGAGCAATACAATAAAACAGTAGCGTAAAGGTAGTATCTAAAAGAACTAAATATACCTACGCCTTTCCGCCAAAAAGCCAATCAATAGAAACGATGCCACATAGCCTGCACCTTGGTACTGCCAAGGCAAGTAGGCTAGGGTGTGTTTTAAGAACGGTGCGCCGTACAAAGTTAGTGCGCCATAGCCAAAGGCACACAGCACTACAAACAAACTAATGCGAATGGTGAAATGGTAAGGTGCCAGTATGCGTTTCACATGGCCGTTAATCAGGTCGCCGTACACCACTAAAATAGTGGCCATAAGCATAATGCTCATTTCGGTGTAATAGGGGCTTAAGGCGTGAGAAAGGGCACTGAAAAGTTCACTCATAAAATTACTACTATTATGACGTTTTTACTGTGTGCCCATTATAACCACGGTAAGGTCAAAAGCGTTAGCTAACGCCTTTATTAAGTGCGCTTACTGCTTTAAAACCTTGCTCAATAGTGGCAATGCGGTCGGTGGTTTGATCGCGCTCTACAAATTTATGTTCAATACCGGCTAACTTGCCGTGCGCGAATATCTCTTTAAAGTTAATCGTGCCTGTGCCCACATCAGCAAAACTGCCGTCTTCAGCCAAATCTTTTACATGCCAAAGCTTAAAGCGGCCTGGGTACTGCTTAAAGTAATCAATGGGATTTTTACCTGCTTTTACCGTCCAGTATAAATCCAGTTCCATGGCAACAAGGTCTGGGTCGGTCTGAGTTATAAGCACGTCTAATGGTGTCTTACCGTCGCGTACTTCAAATTCGAAATCGTGGTTGTGGTAGGCAAGAGTAATACCTTCCTTCTTACAGGCTTCACCAATGGTATTTAGCTTATCGGCAAGGGCTTGGTATGGCGCAATGCCCGTACCACGTTGGGCTTCGCTAAGCCAAGGAACTACCAAGTATTTGTGACCAACGGTTTGTGCGTCATCTAAAATTTGTGACAGGTTAGTATCGAACGCGTCTAACTGAATATGAGCCGAAGGCGCAGTAAGGCCATTGTCATCAAGCAGTTGCTTAATTTCCTTTGCGCTATGGTCAAAGTAGCCTGCAAATTCCATTTCCGAATAACCAACATCAGCGACCAGTTTAAGCGTAGCCGGCACACTTACTTTCATAATATCTCTAAGCGTATAAAGCTGCAGACCAACAGCACTTTTTTGCATGCCCTTCATCATAGCTTCTTTATCACTACCATGCCCCTGAACCGAACTAGTACTTGCCAAAACAGCAGGAGCGCTCATAGCCGCCAGTAAACCAGATGAATATTTAATGAACTGTCGTCTTGAAACGCCAGAGCCAATATTACTGGCCGCGTCTAAAATTGCTGTCTTACTTAAGTTTGTTTTACTTAAATTCACTGCTTGCTCCTTTTCTGTAGTGGTACATAGGTGATGACGCATCGCTATCATCAATTAACCCAAAGCTTTGCCCGTGCTCTCACGCACAATAAGTTCAAACGGCATAATAACTTTGGGGGCCTTGCGAATTTTTCCGTTAAGAAGGTCCACCAGTAGCGTAACCGCCGTTCTACCAAATTCTTCTGCAGGTTGGGCAATAGTGGTTAGCGGCGGATCCACAAATGCTGAAAATGCAATGTCATCGAAACCTGCCACCGATATGTCATTAGGAACATGTAGGTTGGCTTGCTTGAAGGCTTGCATGGCACCAATAGCCGTTTCGTCGTTCTCACAAAATACGGCGGTGGGTCTACTTTCAAGGTGACTAATGGTCTCCCCTGCGTTGTATCCGGCCTGTAATGTAAAATCCCCCGGGAACAACAAGCTCTCATCAAAGGCAATATTGGCTTGCGCTAAGGCGTCTTTATATCCAACCAAGCGTTCTTGGGTAAGCGGACTTGAATTAGGTCCTTTGATCATGGCTATACGGGTATGGCCTAATGAAATTAAGTGCTCGGTCATTGCTTTGGCTGCAGCACGGTTGTCTAACGACACAACAGGATATTGGCCATCGTCAATCACCTCACAGGCATTCACCATGGGAAGTAGGCCATTGTCGTTGATCATCGTGGCATCAAATGGGTTGTGCGCACGTAACTGTATAAGCCCATCAGCCTGAGAAGTACTTACCATCTTGGCGTAATGGCTTTCTATTTCACTATTACCAAGCGTATTGGCAAGTAAAATGGAATAGCCCAGTTCGGCTGCCGCTTCCTGCATACCGCTAATAACACGGGCAAAAAATACGTTCGCTACCGTAGGCACCAGTACCACTAAATTGTGCGTTTTTCCCGAACGAAACTTAACTGCCATTAAGTTAGGTTTATATCCAACTGCCTGAACAGCGGCCATCACCTTATTGCGCGTTTTAGGAGAAACACGCTCAGGTTGTTGCAATGTTCTTGATACGGTAGCGACCGACACGCCGGCACTATCTGCTACATCTCTAATATTTGCCATTTACGTTATTGTTGTTTGTTAATTCACTCGCGCATTGTAAACCTAACCCAGTAGAGGTGTGGTCTATACGATGGTAGCGAATTCAAAATTTACGTGAAATTAATATGTAACCGTTTTCATTTTAAGCAAAAGAATACGCACTTTCATTAAAACGTCAAAGGTTATTTGTAGGATTTATGTAAATTTGAGCTAGTGTTATGTCCAAATTTGGTGCAGGAATAGACTGTTAACGGTAGCAAAGCCCCAGTGTCACCTCGCCATTTGTAAACTTTAGATTAATAAAATGCTGTTTTTTGTATTGACCATTAAAATGTAACGGGTTACATTTTGTGGCATTAGTAACACTAATAGTGCGTTTGCACACAGAGGAATTTCAATGCAACCAATTCGAATGGGAATGATCGGAGGCGGGGAAGGCGCGTTTATCGGTGCCGTGCATCGTCATGCCGCAGGGTTAGATGGGAACTACCAGTTGGTGTGTGGCGCATTTAGCCGCAACGAAGAAAATAATACGCGTACTGCTTCTGCATTGAACGTATCAACATCGCGTACATATGATAGCTGGCAGTCAATGTTAGAAGAAGAAGCCAAATTACCTGAGCAGCAGCGCATGCAGGTTGTGGTTATCGTAACGCCTAATCATCTTCACGTACCTATTTCACTTGCCGCAATTAAGGCGGGCTTTCATGTTTTCTGTGAAAAACCAGCAGGCGTTAGCTTTGCAGAAGTAAAAGAGCTTCAAGATGTTATTCACGCCAGTGAGTCGTTATACGGCTTGGCTCATACCTACCTTGGTTATCCTATGGTTTGGCAAGCACGTCATCTCGTTGAAAGCGGTAAGCTGGGCAACATTCGAAAAGTGTATGTTGAGTATCCGCAAGGCTGGTTGTCTGGCGAAGAAGAAACGCACAATAAGCAAGCGCAGTGGCGTACCGACCCAGCAATTTCTGGCGCAACGGGCGCAATGGGCGACATCGGCACTCATGCCTTTGGACTTGTTGAGTTTGTATTAAACGACAGTGTTACCTCGCTATGTGGCGAGTTAAACACGCATGTTGAAGGACGCCGATTAGATGACGACGGCGCTGCGCTTATTAAAACTAAAAAGGGCGCGTCGGGCGTGTTGATTGCTTCACAGGTTTGTGCCGGTGAAGAAAACGCGTTGAAGATCCGTGTCTACGGTGACAAAGGTGGCTTGGAGTGGCGTCAAATGGAGCCAAACTCCGTTATCTATCGCCCTGTTGATGCCCCTTATCAAGTGTTTAGAGCCGGCCATGGTCAAGTTGGGTTATGTGATGCTGCATCTGCACGTTGTCGTGTTCCAGCTGGCCACCCAGAGGGCTACTTAGAAGCAATGGCAAACTTGTATACCGATTTTGCTAAAGCGGTACGCGCGAATCAAAAAGGCAAAGCTGACGGCGTTCCAGGAATAAATTCAGGCATACGCGGAATGGTATTTATAGATGCCATGCTTGCCAGTACTGACAGCGACACCAAATGGGAGTCGGTCAGTCAGGAAGGAACGCAGTAATGCAATTACAACATACAATGAAAAAGGTGAGCGCTTATGGCTACTAATCAACAACCTATAAAAGGGCCGGCTATCTTCCTTGCTCAGTTCATGGGAAAAGAAGCGCCGTTCGATACGCTCGAAAATATGGCGAAGTGGGCAGCGTCGCTTGGTTACAAGGGAATACAGGTACCTACTGATCCTAGTCTGTTTGATTTAGAGAAAGCAGCGGAGAGCCAAGAGTACTGCGACAACATCGCTAAAATATGTAAAGACGCAGGCGTAGAAATCACTGAGCTTTCTACGCACTTACAAGGTCAGCTAGTGGCGGTTCACCCCGCTTACGACGAGTTATTCGATAACTTTGCGCCGGCGCACTTACACGGCAAGCCACAAGAGCGAACCGAATGGGCAATTAATCAGCTCAAATGTGCGGCTATTGCCAGTAAGCGCTTGGGATTGAAAGCTCACGCTACCTTTTCTGGTGCATTAATGTGGCACTTGGTTTACCCGTGGCCTCAGCGTCCTGCTGGCTTAGTCGAGCAAGGCTTTGCTGAATTAGCCAAGCGTTGGAAACCCATTCTCGATGCATTCGACGATGCAGGTGTTGACGTATGCTACGAAATTCATCCCGGGGAAGACTTGCACGATGGGGCTTCGTTCGAACAGTTTTTAAAAGCTGTAGATGACCACCCACGAGCAAATATTCTTTTCGATCCAAGTCACTTTGTTTTACAGCAGCTTGACTACCTTGACTTTATTGACCGCTACCACAGCCGGATCAAAATGTTTCACGTCAAAGATGCCGAGTTCAATCCGAACGGTAGAAACGGTGTGTACGGCGGCTATCAAGACTGGCAAGACCGCGCGGGACGTTTTCGTTCCCTTGGCGACGGCCAAGTCGACTTCAAAGGTATTTTCAGCAAGCTTACCCAGTATGGCTTCACAGGTTGGGCAGTACTAGAGTGGGAATGCTGCTTAAAAGACAGTGCGCAAGGTGCAGCAGAGGGCGCACCGTTTATCGCTTCACACATTATCGAGCCAAGCAAATATGCGTTTGACGACTTTGCTGGTGGAGACGTAAGCGAAGTGAAGAATAATCGTATTTTAGGCCTTGAGCGCTAAGCGCCATCAATAGGATAACAATAACTATGATAACCCTACGCCTTAGTTTGATGATGTTCCTCCAGTTCTTCATTTGGGGAGGCTGGTTTGTAACATTAGGCACGTATCTATCGAATACCCTGTCTGCCAACGGTGGGCAAATTGGCATGGCCTTCTCAACCCAAAGTTGGGGCGCCATCATTGCCCCCTTTATTGTGGGCCTTATTGCTGACCGATTCTTTAATGCAGAAAAGATCCTCGGCTTACTACACATTGTTGGCGCCGTGCTCATGTACTGTATGTACCAAGCGAATGATTTCGCCAGCTTTTACCCTTATGTGTTGGCATACATGATTGCATACATGCCTACGCTTGCTTTGGTTAACTCAGTGTCATTCGGACAAATGGTCGACCCGTCAAAAGAGTTCGGAAAAGTTCGTGTGTGGGGCACTATCGGCTGGATTGTGGCAGGCCTTATGATTAGCTATGTCTTCTCATGGGATTCTGCACAGTCTATTGCCGATGGTATGCTCAAAAACACGTTCTTATTGTGCAGCGTTGCCTCGCTAATGTTGGGCGTATTCAGTTTTACACTGCCAAACACGCCACCTCAATCTAGCGGTAAAGCGGTAACTATTCGCGACATTCTTGGCTTGGACGCGTTGGCACTGTTAAAAGACAAAAACTTCTTTGTATTTTTTCTTTCATCTGTACTTATTTGTATTCCACTGGCGTTTTACTACCAGAATGCGAACCCATTCCTTACTGAAATAGGCGTTGAAAACGCCACGGGCAAAATGACACTAGGTCAAGTTTCCGAAGTATTGTTCATGTTGGCCCTGCCGGTATTTTTGAACCGTTTCGGCATTAAAGCCACGTTAGTGATAGGTATGGCAGCGTGGGTTGTACGTTATGCACTGTTCGCATTCGGGAACGCTGACGAAGGCTTGTTCATGCTTATTGTTGGTATTGCACTGCACGGTATTTGTTACGACTTCTTCTTTGTATCAGGGCAAATCTATACCAATTCAAAGGCGGGAGAAAACGTAAAAAGTGCAGCGCAGGGGCTAATTACCTTAGCGACATATGGCGTAGGTATGCTGGTGGGCTTTGCAGTGGCAGGCGCAATTACCGACACCTACACGATGGAAACAGGTGCGCATAGTTGGCAGCAGGTCTGGTTATTCCCAGCAGGGTTTGCCGCGGTTGTGTTAGTGCTATTCGCCATTCTGTTCAGAAAGGAAAAGGTGAACGCAGATGCATAACATTACCCGCAGAAAATTACTTCAAAGTATGGCTATGACAGGGGCAGGCATTGCCGGAACAGGATTAGCAGCAGCTGGTTTAGCCACTGCTATGCCTGCTATAGCGAGTACAAACGGCACGAAAGGTAGCAACACCATGAATACGCCGCTTAAAGGAAATGTAAAGCATTCGGTAAGCCGATGGACCTACGGCGATTTAAGCATTGAAGAGTTGTGCCAAACCGTTAAGCAATTAGGATTTGGAGCCATTGACTTGGTAGGTCCTGAAGATTGGCCTGTGCTAAAGCAGTACGGCATCGACTCTTCTATGTGTAACGGCGCCGAGATAAGTCTTGAAGACGGCTTCATTCACAGTGAGCTCCATGACGAACTAGAAGCGCGTTATATAAAGCACATCGACTTGGTCGCTGATGCAGGTTATACAAACCTTATCTGCTTTAGCGGCAATGCCCGAGGCATGTCACGAGAAGACGGACTGGAAAATGCGGTTAAAGGGTTAAAACGCATTTTACCTCATGCTGAAAAACGCAACGTAGTGATTTTCATGGAGCTGTTTAACAGCAAAGTCGACCACCCTGATTACATGGCCGACAATTCTGCATGGGCGATAGAACTTTGCAAACGCCTAGGTTCTAAGCACTTCTCACTGCTTTACGATATCTACCACATGCAAATTAATGAGGGAGATATCATCCGAACTATTCGAGATAACTATCAGTACTTTGGCCATTACCATACGGCCGGCGTACCTGGGCGTCACGAAATAGATGCTTCACAAGAACTCAATTACGAAGCAATTGCTAAAGCCATTGTCGAGACCGGATTTAAAGGCTACTTAGCACAAGAGTTTATACCCACACCGAAAACCAAAGCCAACAGAATAGCGTCGCTACAACAAGCGATCCATATCTGTGATGTGTAACGTGCGAACAGGCACAGCGACGAATTAAGTTTTAAGGACGTGTTATGGCGAGTAACGAATATGATGCAATAGTTATTGGATCTGGTATCAGTGGCGGTTGGGCTGCTAAGGAGCTAACTGAAAAGGGCCTAAAAGTGCTCATGTTAGAACGTGGCCAAAATATCGAGCACATTAAAGATTATAAAAATGCGCACAAAGAAGATTGGGATTTTCCTCACCGAGACTTGCCTACTCAAGCAATGAAAGTGGATTATCCCGTGCTTAAGCGCGACTACCCGCTAAATGAAAAAACGTACGGTATGTGGGCAAATGAAAAAGAAAACCCTTATACCGAAGACAAGCGCTTCGACTGGTACAGAGGCTACCATGTAGGTGGACGCTCACTGTTGTGGGGACGCCAAAGCTACCGTTTGAACAAAGAAGATTTCGAAGCCAATGCTAAAGAAGGCATTGCAGTCGACTGGCCTATTCGCTACGACGATTTGGCGCCATGGTATGACTACGTAGAAAAATTCGCGGGTATCAGTGGCAATCGTGATGGCTTAGATGTATTGCCTGATGGTGTATACCAGCCACCAATGCCAATGAACATTGTAGAGGAAAGTGTCGCGGCACGGGTGAAAAAGGCCTATGAAGGCGCGCGGCACATGGTGCATGGCCGCACTTCAAACATGACACAAAGCAAGCCCGAAGAAGGACGTGTTCATTGCCAATACCGCAATAAGTGCTGGTTGGGTTGTCCTTTCGGTGGCTACTTCAGTACACAAGCATCTACGCTTCCAGCTGCGGTTAAAACAGGTAACTTAACCCTTCGACCTTTTTCGATAGTCAAAGAGATCTTGTTCGACAAAGACAAGAAACGCGCGACTGGCGTTGAAATTATCGATGCTGAAACCAACGAGACCTATGTATTTAAAAGCAAGATCATCTTTGTAAATGCGTCAGCACTTAACTCGGCGTGGGTACTGATGAATTCCGCCACAGACGTATGGGACGGTGGCTTAGGAAGCAGCAGCGGCGAGTTGGGTCACAACGTTATGGATCACCACTTTAGAGTCGGAGCTTCAGCTGAAGTTGAAGGTTTTGACGACAAATATACCTACGGTCGCAGACCGAGTGGCTTCTATGTGCCAAGGTTTAGAAACTGGGGAAGTGATAAACGAGATTACTTGCGAGGATTTGGTTATCAAGGCGGCGCAAGCCGTTCAGGTTGGCGCAAAGACATAGCTGAGCTTGGTATAGGTGCTGGACTTAAAGACGCCATAACAGAGCCAGGTCCTTGGACAATAGGCATGACAGCCTTCGGCGAAATTCTTCCGTATCACGAAAACAAAGTGTACTTGAATAAAAAAGTCACCGACAAATGGGGCTTACCAGTACTCGCAATGGATGTAGAGATTAAAGAAAACGAGCTTAAGATGCGTAAGGACATGCAGCAAGACGCTATTGAGATGTTTGAAGCGGCTGGCCTTAAAAATGTTCAAGGCTGGGATGCAGACTACGCACCTGGTATGGGCATTCATGAAATGGGTACGGCGCGTATGGGAAGAGATCCTAAAAGCTCTGTGCTTAACGCGCATAACCAAGTATGGGATGCACCTAACGTATTCGTGACCGATGGTGCGGCAATGACATCGGCCAGCTGTGTTAACCCTTCACTGACCTATATGGCATTAACGGCAAGAGCCGCAGACTTTGCCGTAGAAGAGTTAAAGCGAGGAAATCTATAATGGAACGCAGAGAACTACTTAAACTCATCGCAACTGCTACAGGCACAGCATTGTTCGCAGGTAATGTGCTTGCCTACACAGATGTGCCTGCTGTACCGCTTAGCGACACATTATTTAATGAAAAAGATGTGGCCTTGCTGAATGAAATGGGTGAAGTGATCATTCCTCAAACTGACACGCCTGGAGCAAAAGCAGCCAACGTTGGCGCGACAATGGCTGTGTTGGTAACCGATTGCTACACACCTTTACTTCAAAAGACCTTTCTTGATGGCATTAAGAAAATATCTTCGTTAAGTCAAAGTCGTTTCAACAAACAATTTGTTCAGCTTACCAAGCAAGAACGAGAGGCTTTATTTAACGACCTGGATGTAGAAGCGAAAGCGGCGAACCTTGCTAACGGTGTTTATCAAGGTGTTGAAACAGGAAAGCCAAGTCAGTGGGAGCCAGGCACCGATGAGCCAACCCCTCACTACTTTACGTTATTAAAACAGCTAACACTTTATTGCTTTTTCACGTCTCAAGTTGGCGCGACTAAAGTGCTTCGGTATGTGGCTATTCCTGGACGTTACGACGGTGCATTCCCTTATAAAAAAGGGCGACAAAGCTTGGGCAACCTAAACCTGCGCTATCGAGCAGCCAAACACAACACAGTTATACAACGGATAAAACAAGGTACTGACACTATGAATAAAACACTCGTCGCTTCAACTGTGGCTTTGCTTATGCCACTTTCTGCATGCGCAACGACAGATGCAGATACTGAAAAAAGCGAATCGCGTTTAACACGAGAACAACAGGCCGCTAAAACGGAAGTTTGGGAACCTGTTCCTGAAGTGGTTTCTTTTGATAAGGTAGGCGTGCCCTCTGATGCCATCTCTTTAATTGGTGATGACTTATCTAACTGGACTTCAGTAAAAGAAGGTGATGCTAAGTGGACGCTTCAAGATGGTGTACTTACCGTAAAACCGGGAACAGGCGACATAAAAACGAATGCAGAGTTTTGCGATGTACAGTTGCATGTAGAGTGGAGAGCACCACAGCCAGAAGCTGGCATGGAAGGACAGCAGCGCAATAACAGCGGTATCTTCCTTCAGCAAAGATACGAGATTCAGGTATTGGACTCATATCAGAATAAGACCTACCCAAATGGTCAGGCGGCAAGTGTATACAAGCAAAGCATTCCGCTGGTCAATGCTATGAAGGCGCCAGGTGAATGGCAAACTTACGACATCATATATAAAGCGCCTACCTTTAACGGTGAAGCGCTAGCAACGAAAGGTTATGTTACGGTAATACATAACGGCGTAGTGGTTCAGAACCATACTGAAATTCAAGGGACAACAGAATGGATCGGTGCACCTAAGTACAAAGCTCACGGATGCGCGCCGCTTCAATTACAAGATCACGGCAACTTAGTAAGCTTTAAGAACATGTGGGTAAGACCACTTTAAAAAGCAAGCCGATAGATATCTTCAATCTCTTCAATGCTCAGTTGCTTGGGATTATTACGAAGAAGGCGAGTTACTTTACTCGCCTCTTCCGCTAACTCACCTACACAAGAAGACGAAATATTAAAATGGGTGAGTGAAGCGGGTATATCGACATCCCTGCAGAGTTTTTCGATAGCAATTAACAACAGTTTAATTGCCTCATCTTTTGAATGGTGACGTTCACATACCTTCAGAAGCTTAGCTACACAATAAAGCTTGTCTTGGCAAAACGGTGCATTTACTTTCAATACATGAGGAAGCATAACCGCGTTACTCATTCCATGTGATAAATGAAATCGCCCACCTAAAGGGTAAGCCAGAGCATGCACTGCTCCAACGCCGGCGTTTCCAAAAGCAAGGCCGGCCATTAAACTGCCGGTGGCCATATCTTCGCGAGCAGCCAGATTTTCTCCATTATTATAAGCATGCACCAAAGAATTAAAGATCAGCTTTAATGCTTTTTCGGCAAGAGCATCAGTAATAGGGCTAGCATTAACACTTATATAGGCTTCAAGCGCGTGAACGAATGCGTCTATTCCGCTTGCGGCCGTTATAGACGGTGGGCAAGTTTTTGTCATCTCAGGCGCAACAATAGCAATATCGGGTAATAGGCAGTGACTAACAATGCCTTTCTTCATTTGTGCTTTAGGGTCAGACAATATAGCAATATTGGTAACTTCCGAGCCTGTCCCTGCGGTGGTGGGAATAACAATAAGAGGAAGACGCCTTTCTGAAAGCGTATTTTCACCAAAGAGTTTGCTAATAGACCCGCTATGATCATAGGTAGCTGCTAGTACTTTTGCGCTATCAATAGCACTACCGCCACCAAGGGCGATAATGCCATCTACCTTATTCTCGCGAAGGTCGTTTAATTTGGCTTCTATGATATTTACAGCAGGCTCGGGTGGAATATCATCGATAATGTGCAAGGGGGGATAGGGAAGTAAAGCGAGTACTTGCTCAAGAAGACCAGATGACGAAACACCTTTATCAGTTACGACGGCACAATCTTTTATACCTAATCGCGTCATTTCATCTGCAAGGGCTTTTATCGCGCCAAGGCCTGTAATGAGTTTCCCTGCGGTCTTAAATTCCGAAACCTTCATAGAATGCTCCTAATAAGGGCGTATTTGTAATCGTAACGACTTACTTAATTTATAGTACAACGCGGCTGTTACCACTTAACTAAACTTATAGTCAGTTAAAAGTCGTGTGAATTAGTAGGTTAAATAAACGTTTTGATTGTTGTTTGTGCAAATGATCGAAAAATAAGGTTTTTTTCGAAATAAGTGTTGACGTGAGCGCTCATTTCCCTAAAATGCGCATCCGCTTCGGGGGAAAAGCAAAACAGCAATCCTTCTGAAGTAAGTCTCTACTACCTTTATAGGCCAGTAAAGACGGGAGTTTAGAAGAAACGCTTCAGAAAATAAATTTTCAAAAAGTGTTGACAACGAAAACTTCCAGCGTATAATGCGCACCTCACTCGAACAGGGTGAGCCACTAAGAAGCAAAGCGCTTCGCGGTGAGCAAGGAAAACGAATCAACTGAAAGTAATGTTGGTCCTCCTTGCGAAGAAGTCACGACAAAAAGCGTCATGATTCTGCACGATGTTCTTTAACAATTTAGACAAGACAATCTGTGTGGGCACTCGTTAAGAGTGTCACAACGACGATTCATATTTCGATATATTTAATTGAAGAGTTTGATCATGGCTCAGATTGAACGCTGGCGGCAGGCCTAACACATGCAAGTCGAACGGTAACAGGATTAGCTTGCTAATCGCTGACGAGTGGCGGACGGGTGAGTAATGCTTGGGAACTTGCCTTTGCGAGGGGGATAACAGTTGGAAACGACTGCTAATACCGCATAATGTCTACGGACCAAACGGGGCTTCGGCTCCGGCGCAAAGAGAGGCCCAAGTGAGATTAGCTAGTTGGTAAGGTAACGGCTTACCAAGGCAACGATCTCTAGCTGTTCTGAGAGGAAGATCAGCCACACTGGAACTGAGACACGGTCCAGACTCCTACGGGAGGCAGCAGTGGGGAATATTGCACAATGGGGGAAACCCTGATGCAGCCATGCCGCGTGTGTGAAGAAGGCCTTCGGGTTGTAAAGCACTTTCAGTTGTGAGGAAAAGTTAGTAGTTAATACCTGCTAGCCGTGACGTTAACAACAGAAGAAGCACCGGCTAACTCCGTGCCAGCAGCCGCGGTAATACGGAGGGTGCGAGCGTTAATCGGAATTACTGGGCGTAAAGCGCACGCAGGCGGTTTGCTAAGCTAGATGTGAAAGCCCCGGGCTCAACCTGGGATGGTCATTTAGAACTGGCAGACTAGAGTCTTGGAGAGGGGAGTGGAATTCCAGGTGTAGCGGTGAAATGCGTAGATATCTGGAGGAACATCAGTGGCGAAGGCGACTCCCTGGCCAAAGACTGACGCTCATGTGCGAAAGTGTGGGTAGCGAACAGGATTAGATACCCTGGTAGTCCACACCGTAAACGCTGTCTACTAGCTGTTTGTGACTTTAAGTCGTGAGTAGCGAAGCTAACGCGCTAAGTAGACCGCCTGGGGAGTACGGCCGCAAGGTTAAAACTCAAATGAATTGACGGGGGCCCGCACAAGCGGTGGAGCATGTGGTTTAATTCGATGCAACGCGAAGAACCTTACCTACACTTGACATGCAGAGAACTTTCCAGAGATGGATTGGTGCCTTCGGGAACTCTGACACAGGTGCTGCATGGCTGTCGTCAGCTCGTGTCGTGAGATGTTGGGTTAAGTCCCGCAACGAGCGCAACCCTTGTCCTTAGTTGCCAGCATTCAGTTGGGCACTCTAAGGAGACTGCCGGTGACAAACCGGAGGAAGGTGGGGACGACGTCAAGTCATCATGGCCCTTACGTGTAGGGCTACACACGTGCTACAATGGCATTTACAGAGGGAAGCGAGACAGTGATGTGGAGCGGACCCCTTAAAGAATGTCGTAGTCCGGATTGGAGTCTGCAACTCGACTCCATGAAGTCGGAATCGCTAGTAATCGCAGGTCAGAATACTGCGGTGAATACGTTCCCGGGCCTTGTACACACCGCCCGTCACACCATGGGAGTGGGATGCAAAAGAAGTAGTTAGTCTAACCTTCGGGAGGACGATTACCACTTTGTGTTTCATGACTGGGGTGAAGTCGTAACAAGGTAACCCTAGGGGAACCTGGGGTTGGATCACCTCCTTACCATTACGTCGAAAGACGCACTTGATGCAGTGCCTACACAGATAGTCTTGTTTAAAAATGAAGAACGACACAAGTTTATGGGGCTATAGCTCAGCTGGGAGAGCGCCTGATTTGCATTCAGGAGGTCAGCAGTTCGATCCTGCTTAGCTCCACCATTTGCTTGATACCCTAGGCTTGTAGCTCAGCTGGTTAGAGCGCACCCCTGATAAGGGTGAGGTCGGCAGTTCAAGTCTGCCCAAGCCTACCATTTTCCTTCTTACTTGCATTGCAAGTGGTCGTGAAAAGCTGCTTAACCGGAAGCAGAGCTTACTGACGGTTTTTCTACTCGCTAAAGTTAGCGGTAATCGAAAGCTATGGTAGAAAGCTGATTTTTGTGTCACGTTGGACCCGAAATCCTAATGAATATTTACTGTTTCAGTAAGCATTGATTAGGGTTTTTTACCCTGAGGGAGCATTTACGATACTTTAAAGAGTAATGTAGGTCCTCCTTGCGCAAAAGTCATGACAAAAAGCGTCATGATTTTGCACGATAGTTCTTTAACAATTTGGAAAGCTGATATTAATAGTAATCAATCAAAATTGAGTAACTGAGAAGTCGAAAGACGTACTTTTTACTCTACTTGACTTGAATTGCTTGTTATCAACATTGATTGATAGCAAGGCAATTCTTCCGATTAGCTTGTCATGCATGCAACATTACCCTTGTCCGAATTCAAAAGGCGGACATGAGGCCGATACTCAAGGCTTTTTAGGGTTGTATGGTTAAGTGACGAAGCGTATACGGTGGATGCCTTGGCAGTTAGAGGCGATGAAGGACGTGTAAGTCTGCGAAAAGCTGTGGTGAGCCGACAAAATGCATTTGAGCCACAGATGTCCGAATGGGGAAACCCACCTGTTTACAGGTATCGTTACGTGAATACATAGCGTAACGAGGCGAACGAGGGGAACTGAAACATCTAAGTACCCTTAGGAAAAGAAATCAAACGAGATTCCCCTAGTAGCGGCGAGCGAACGGGGAACAGCCCTTAAGCTGTTTAGTGTGTAGTGGAATCCTTTGGGAAGAGGAGCGATACAGGGTGATAGCCCCGTACACAAAGCGTGCTTTACAGTGAAATCGAGTAGGTCGGGACACGTGTTATCTTGACTGAATATGGGGGGACCATCCTCCAAGGCTAAATACTCCTAACTGACCGATAGTGAACCAGTACCGTGAGGGAAAGGCGAAAAGAACCCCTGTGAGGGGAGTGAAATAGAACCTGAAACCGTATACGTACAAGCAGTGGGAGCCACTTCGTGTGGTGACTGCGTACCTTTTGTATAATGGGTCAGCGACTTATATTTAGTAGCAAGGTTAAGCGAATAGCGGAGCCGTAGCGAAAGCGAGTGTTAACTGCGCGTTTAGTTGCTAGGTATAGACCCGAAACCCGGTGATCTAGCCATGAGCAGGTTGAAGGTTGAGTAACATCAACTGGAGGACCGAACCCACTAACGTTGAAAAGTTAGGGGATGACTTGTGGCTGGGGGTGAAAGGCCAATCAAACCGGGAGATAGCTGGTTCTCCCCGAAATCTATTTAGGTAGAGCCTCGGACGAATTCCATTGGGGGTAGAGCACTGTTAAGGCTAGGGGGTCATCCCGACTTACCAACCCTTTGCAAACTCCGAATACCAATGAGAACTATCCGGGAGACACACGGCGGGTGCTAACGTCCGTCGTGGAGAGGGAAACAACCCAGACCGCCAGCTAAGGTCCCAAAATATTGCTAAGTGGGAAACGATGTGGGAAGGCACAGACAGCTAGGAGGTTGGCTTAGAAGCAGCCACCCTTTAAAGAAAGCGTAATAGCTCACTAGTCGAGTCGGCCTGCGCGGAAGATGTAACGGGGCTAAGCAATATACCGAAGCTGCGGCAGCATGTTTACATGCTGGGTAGGGGAGCGTTGTGTAAGTGGATGAAGGTGAGTTGTAAAGCTTGCTGGACATATCACAAGTGCGAATGCTGACATGAGTAACGATAATGGGAGTGAAAAACTCCCACGCCGGAAGACCAAGGTTTCCTGTCCCATGCTAATCAGGGCAGGGTAAGTCGGCCCCTAAGGCGAGGCAGAAATGCGTAGTCGATGGGAAACGGATTAATATTTCCGTACTTATATAATCAGTGATGGAGGGACGGAGAAGGCTAGGCAAGCTTGGCGTTGGTTGTCCAAGTGAAAGTGTGTAGGCTAGTGACTTAGGTAAATCCGGGTCGCTCTTTAAAAGAGAATGCCGAGACACGAGACGAGCTCCCAAGGGAGTGAAGTTGTTGATGCCCTGCTTCCAGGAAAAGCTTCTAAACTTATGATTATATGAACCGTACCCCAAACCGACACAGGTGGTCAGGTAGAGAATACTAAGGCGCTTGAGAGAACTCGGGTGAAGGAACTCGGCAAAATTGTACCGTAACTTCGGGAGAAGGTACGCCTCTGTTTGTGAACACTTCGCGTGGTAAGCAAATGGAGGCCGCAGTGACCAGGTGGCTGGGACTGTTTATTAAAAACACAGCACTCTGCAAACTCGTAAGAGGACGTATAGGGTGTGACACCTGCCCGGTGCCGGAAGGTTAATTGATGGGGTTAGTTTTCGGACGAAGCTCTTGATCGAAGCCCCGGTAAACGGCGGCCGTAACTATAACGGTCCTAAGGTAGCGAAATTCCTTGTCGGGTAAGTTCCGACCTGCACGAATGGTGTAACCATGGCCACGCTGTCTCCACCCGAGACTCAGTGAAATTGAAATCGCAGTGAAGATGCTGTGTACCCGCACCTAGACGGAAAGACCCCGTGAACCTTTACTACAGCTTGGCACTGAACATTGAACCTACATGTGTAGGATAGGTGGGAGGCTTTGAAGCACAGTCGCTAGATTGTGTGGAGCCGTCCTTGAAATACCACCCTTGTATGTTTGATGTTCTAACATAGGTCCCTTATCGGGATTGTGGACAGTGTCTGGTGGGTAGTTTGACTGGGGCGGTCTCCTCCCAAATAGTAACGGAGGAGCACGAAGGTTAGCTAATCACGGTCGGACATCGTGAGGTTAGTGCAATGGCATAAGCTAGCTTAACTGCGAGACAGACACGTCGAGCAGGTACGAAAGTAGGTCATAGTGATCCGGTGGTTCTGTATGGAAGGGCCATCGCTCAACGGATAAAAGGTACTCCGGGGATAACAGGCTGATACCGCCCAAGAGTTCATATCGACGGCGGTGTTTGGCACCTCGATGTCGGCTCATCACATCCTGGGGCTGAAGTCGGTCCCAAGGGTATGGCTGTTCGCCATTTAAAGTGGTACGCGAGCTGGGTTTAGAACGTCGTGAGACAGTTCGGTCCCTATCTGGTGTGGGCGTTGGATGATTGATGGGAGCTGCTCCTAGTACGAGAGGACCGGAGTGGACGAACCGCTGGTGTTCGGGTTGTCATGCCAATGGCATTGCCCGGTAGCTATGTTCGGAACGGATAACCGCTGAAAGCATCTAAGCGGGAAGCCGGCCCAAAGATGAGTCATCCCTGACCTTTAAGGTCTGGAAGGGTTGTTATAGACGATGACGTTGATAGGCAGGGTGTGGAAGCGTTGTAAGGCGTTAAGCTAACCTGTACTAATTGCCCGAGAGGCTTAACCATACAACGCCTAAAGGGCTTCGAAGAGAAGTTGGCGTTGTAAGCAAATGATAAGCAAATCGATAGGATGTGACAAACAACAATATGTACTGTTGGTCCTCCTTGCGCAAAAGTCATGATAAAAAGCAATCATGATTTTGCACGACAAATAGAGTAAAAAGTAGTTACTCACTGATTGAATTAATATTATCTTTCTTAAATTGTTAGTTATTAAGCAACGATGATTAAATAGACTCTAAAGAGTACTGTTAGTCCTCCTTGCGCAGAAGTCACGACAAAAAGCATCGTGATTCTGCACTAAAAGTTTTTCCTGGCAGCCATAGCGATACGGTACCACCTGACTCCATTCCGAACTCAGAAGTGAAACGTATTAGCGCCGATGGTAGTGTGGGGTTTCCCCATGTGAGAGTAGGACACTGCCAGGTCCCATTAAGAAGAACCCGCCTAACGGCGGGTTTTTTGCTTTCTGACCCCATTATTTGTGTGTTGTCAGTATTTCTAGACATTCTTATTCGATAAAAGCCTTAATAGAATCGACTTACTTTTAGCAATGTGCAGGTTTTTTGGTAAACTCTTGCGAATAATATTTTAGTCGAAGTAAATAGGACGAACTAATGGCCGTATTCGGTACAGTATTCATGCCACAAATGGCGCTTGCTACCTTTGTCAACGATAAGTGGACTGACACCGAATTTGTCAGTGCAGACAGTATTTCACTTCATCCTGGTGCACATGTACTTCACTACTCAAGTACATGCTTTGAAGGTTTAAAAGCATTTAAACATGAAGATGGCAGCATCAATATATTTAGAATGGATAAGAACATTGAGCGCTTTGCTCAAAGTAGCCGTCTTCTAAATTTGCCTGAAATAGATAAAGCGCAAGTTGAAAAGATGATTATCGATATTGTTGCTAAGTATGCCTCTGAGGTTCCTGAGCCTCCTGGCTCTATGTACATTCGTCCTACGCATATCGGAACAGAAGCGTCTATTGGCAAAGCTGCAGCACCGTCAGCAGATTCAATGCTATACGTATTATTGTCTCCGGTCGGTGATTATTTTGCTGGCGGAGCCAAACCGCTTCGTTTGTTACTAGATGAAACTGGAATGCGCTGCGCTCCACATATGGGAATGGTGAAGAGCGGCGGTAATTATGCCAGTGCATTACCACCTATTCTCAAAGCCCGCGCAGAAGTTCAGGCTGATCAAATACTGTTTTGTCCTAATGGTGACGTTCAAGAAACCGGTGCAGCAAACTTCTTACTTATTGACGGTAACGAGATCATTACAAAAGGGTTGGACTCTAGCTTTTTGCACGGCGTAACCCGTGCAACCGTTCTTCAAATTGCTAAAGATCACGGCATGAAAGTAAGTGAGCGTGATATTACAGTTGAAGAGCTATTAGAACGCGCTGCAAAACCAAATACAGAAGCTGCGCTATCTGGTACAGCGGCTGTGCTTACGCCAGTGGGTACTTTTATTCATAACGACAAAGAGTATCAGGTTGGAAGCGGAGAAGCAGGCCCGGTGACAATGAAACTTAGACAGGCGTTAAATGATATCCAATGGGGTAAAGCCGAAGATACCCACAACTGGCTAGTCAAAGTGCCAAACTAAACTAGTCATAGTTAGATACCCATAAAAAAGCCTGCTTCAGCAGGCTTTTTAGTATTTAAAAGGTTTACGCTTATTTCGCTTGGCCTTGTTTAGCAACTGCATCCATCATTGCTTTTATTGCATCAGCATCGCCAAGATACTCTTTAGAGATTGGCTTAAGGTTTTCATCTAGTTCGTATACTAGTGGCACACCTGTAGGGATGTTAAGACCTAATACTTCTTCGTCTGACATACCATCTAAATACTTAACAAGTGCGCGAAGGCTGTTGCCGTGGGCCGCTATAATTACACGCTTACCAGCTTGGATGTCTGGGCGAATAACATCATGCCAGTAAGGTAATACACGTTCGATAGTAAGCTTGAGGCTTTCACCACGTGGCAAAATATCAGCATCTACATTGTTATAACGCGGGTCGTGACCTGGGAAGTGTTCACTATCGTCTTCAACCGCCGGAGGTGGGATATCGAAGCTACGACGCCAGATTTTCACTTGCTCTTCGCCGTGCTTAGCAGCAGTTTCCGCTTTGTCTAGACCGGTTAGAGCACCGTAATGACGCTCGTTCAGACGCCAGTGACGCTCAACTGGAAGGTAGTGTTGACCCATTTCTTCAAGGGCAATATTAAGCGTTTTGATTGCTCGAAGGAGTACAGACGTATATGCCTGATCAAATGTAAATCCAGCATCTTTAAGAAGCTGACCTGCGGTCTTTGCTTGTGCTACACCAGTGTCGGTCAAGTCAACGTCGTGCCAGCCTGTGAAACGATTTTCTAAGTTCCACTGACTTTCTCCATGACGAATAAGTACCAATTTATACATAGTTGGGTTACCTGCGGCGTTAAAGTGAAATAGTCTGAGATAATTCCAGAAGTTGGACGTTCAGACGTATATTTAAAAACTGCTGTTATCATCCTTGATTGGCGCTTAAAAATCCAGTTTAAGCGGGTATAAAATCGCAGGTAAGACGTGTCTTTGCCGTTCAGATAAGAGATTTGTTAAATAAACCGTGTCAGGTCTGGATGGGCAACTTTTATCCACTCTTTCATTGAGGGTTCTTCAATAAAGCTAAAATCTTCAAAATCAAACCCTGGCGCGACTGTGCAATCTACAAGTGAGTAGTCACCCATAGTTGCAGCTCCCTGAAAATTGCCCGCCTCAACCACTTCAACATAATCGTTGTTGTCACCACCTATACGGCGTTCCCATAACTGCTGTTTCTGAATTTGGAATAGCTGTAAAGGAGCACCTTCATAGTGATTCCATACTTCATCATGTAAAACGCGATGAAAGCGACTGACTTGGCCCTTAAGTAAAAGAAAATAGATATGGGTGAGTGCTGGACGGCTGGCACCATGGACATAGGATGTAGTCTTATTTTCTGAACGAAAAACCTGACGATAAAAACCTCCCTCGGGATGAGGTTCAAGGTTGTACTTCTTAATAAGCGGATGGGTCATGATAACTTCGTATTCTTGTTATTGCTTTTTTACCGTTGCTCGTCCTTCAATGACTTTCTGAGCATGTATTAAGGCATTAGGCGTTTAGCGTGGTAATAAGCATACCGCTTGCAAGATTAGAAGAAAATAAGAATGTTGCATATTTGTAAATGAGTGAGGTGCATGACATTTCATTCGTAATAACTCTCTCCTTGTTGGCCAAGGCCAAGAGCTTCTATTTGAACATAAAGGCCAATTATTCTAACTGGTTGCTTTTCGCTGATAGGGCACACTTTTTTTGCTCACCTCTTTAGAAGCTTATGTTTAAACGAAAAGGGGCGATACGAATAACTAATAATAGGTGAACTTTTTTTCATGTTAATGCCGTACAAACTTGAAAATAACGCGACGGATTAAACACGTCGCTCGTTTCTTGCATTGGCAAACTTGAAACCTAGACAAAATTCATGAACAGGCAAAGAAGGATGAGAGCGTATGACATATAAGTCTTTTTCGCAGCTTGAAGTAAACGGCAAAAACTTCAAGGCGGTCAATTTTGACAGTATAGGTAATCAGTATGCGCTCGACCGGCTACCTTTTTGTATCAAAATTCTTCTCGAGAACCTAATCCGACATGAAGATGAAGAGTTCGTTTCTAGTAGTGACATTGAGCAAGTGGCTAAGTGGGACACTGACAACCACGCTGATCACGAAGTATCATTTGTTCCGGCACGAGTTATTCTTCAAGACTTTACCGGCGTTCCTGCCATAGTCGATTTAGCAGCAATGCGAGATGCAGTTAATCGCTTGGGAGGCGATGCACAAGCAATTAACCCTTTGAACCCGGTAGAGCTGGTCATTGACCACTCTGTAATGGTTGATCATTTCGCTGAAGAGAATGCATTAGAAAAGAATACCGATATAGAGATTGAGCGCAATAAAGAGCGTTATCAATTTCTAAAGTGGGGGCAGTCTAGCTTCGATAACTTTAAAGTTGTTCCACCAGGTCGCGGTATTGTTCACCAGGTTAATTTAGAGTATCTAGCACGCTGTGCTTTCACCAAAGAGCAAGATGGCGAAACCCTAGTCTACCCAGATACGTTAGTGGGTACTGATTCACACACTACTATGATTAACGGTCTCGGCGTTCTGGGCTGGGGAGTGGGTGGTATTGAAGCAGAAGCAGCACTGCTAGGTCAACCCGTTACTATGCTACTGCCGAAAGTAGTAGGCTTTAGATTGTCAGGGAAATTACCTGCTGGCGTCACTGCTACTGACATGGTGCTTACCATCACACAGCAATTGCGTGAACACGGCGTTGTTGGCAAATTTGTCGAGTTTTACGGTCCAGGTCTTAAACACTTAACCACAGCAGATCGCGCAACAATTGCAAACATGGCACCAGAATATGGTGCAACGTGCGGTATCTTTCCAATAGACGATGTGGCGCTAGATTATTTGAGACTTACAGGTCGAGATGAAGACCAAATAGCACTTGTCGAACAGTACGCTAAATTTAGTCACCTATGGCACGATGATCATTCAAAAGATGCACAGTACCATGAAACACTTGAACTCGATTTGGGCGAAGTGGTGCCATCACTTGCGGGGCCGAAACGCCCCCAAGATCGCATTGCCCTAGACAAGGCAGCAGAAGCATTCAATGAATGGCATCGTTCGCAAATTGATGTGAAAGTACTAGATGAAGAAACCGATTTAATTGCCGAGGCTGGGCTGGGTACCAGTGATGATGTTGATGAAGACCATGACTCTTTTGTTGAGTTCAGAGGTAACAAGTTCAACTTAGAAGATGGCGCAATCGTGATTGCTGCTATTACAAGCTGTACCAATACATCAAACCCGTCAGTACTGGTTGGCGCGGGCCTGCTGGCTAAGAAAGCCGCGGAAAAAGGCTTAACTCGTAAGCCGTGGGTCAAAACGTCATTAGCACCTGGCTCACAGGTTGTTACTCAATATTTAGAAGACGCTGGTCTTATGGACCCGTTAGAATCTCTTGGGTTTAACTTGGTGGGCTATGGCTGTACCACCTGTATCGGCAACTCAGGTCCACTACCTGATGCTATTACAGATGCTATTAGAAAAGCGAAACTTACTGTTACTTCGGTGCTATCTGGTAATCGTAACTTTGAAGGTCGCATTCACCCTGATGTAGCGGCAAACTATCTTGCATCACCGCCTTTAGTAGTCGCATATGCGTTAGCAGGGAACATGAATGTAGATATCACCACAGAGCCACTGGGTCAGGCAAGTGATGGTTCACCTGTTTACCTTAGAGACATCTGGCCTACTGAAGACGAAATTCAGCAATATATTGCTGAAAACGTAACGAGTGACCTATTTAAAGAAAAATATGCGGATGTGTTCAAAGGCGCCGGCGAATGGAATGAGCTGGAAGTGAGTAAAACATCAGTTTATGACTGGCCTGAGTCGACTTACATTAAGCATCCACCTTTCTTTGAAGTGATGGGTAAAGAGCCTGAAGCCTTAACGGCAATCGAAAATGCGCGATGCCTAGTGAAAGTTGGTGACTCAATCACGACAGACCATATTTCACCAGCAGGGGCCATCGCAAATGATAGCCCAGCAGGAGAGTACTTGCAGGCACAAGGTGTTGAGCCAAAAGACTTCAACTCTTATGGCTCTCGTCGCGGTAACCATGAGGTGATGATGAGAGGGACGTTTGCGAACGTTCGTCTTGAAAACCAACTGGCGCCGGGTACACGAGGCAGTGCGACAACCCACTATCCGAGCGGCGACAGCATGTCTATTTTCCACGCTGCTATGCGTTATAAAGATGACGGTGTACCAGCAGTTGTTATTGGTGGTAAGGAGTACGGCACTGGCTCAAGTCGAGACTGGGCAGCTAAAGGGCCCTCTCTTATGGGCGTGAAAGCTGTGCTTGCGGAAAGCTATGAGCGTATTCACCGCTCTAACTTAATAGGAATGGGTATTCTACCACTCCAATTTAAGTCAGGTGACAGCGCGAGCTCTTTGGAGCTTAAAGGTAACGAGTCGCTCTCTATCGATGCAGTTGAACGCGGGCAGACCGAGGTTGAAGTGAAAGCTGTATCAGACGAGGGGCAAACAACTACCTTTATGATGGACATCAGAATTGATACATCAAACGAGTTTACCTACTTCGAAAACGGCGGAATTCTGCATTATGTAATTAGAGAGTACTTGAAGAAGTAAGTACGATAGCCATCGAGGGCAAGGGAGCAATCCCTTGCCTTTTTTTGCGAGTTAGTAGTAGCGCTTTTCGCAAATAATTTCTTTGATATTCGAACCAATTTCTTTGTAGCGAAAGCACTTAAGATCTTTGGCCTCGGCGCCATACAAGCTAACGTATTCATCGACTTTTGGCTGCATAGCAGACTTAAAATCTTCGGGGAGTGCACTGTCGATCTCTCTGTAAGTTTGTTCCCATTTGCGTCGCTTTTGCTCAAGCGCCACATTAAGCCACACCCAACCTTTTTGGTAATCGGGCTCCATTCCCCACCCATACAGATACATTTGTGCTAGGTAGTACTGA